>Ga0256834_1000383_pt1 | contig 32235 bp, 38 predicted proteins | sample 4281140metaG_FD_190536 | JGI IMG/M metagenome (GOLD analysis project Ga0256834, IMG submission 190536) | Hydrothermal vent microbial communities from East Pacific Rise, Pacific Ocean - 4281-140 | ecosystem: Environmental > Aquatic > Marine > Hydrothermal vents | place: Pacific Ocean: East...
CACTTCGTCTTTATCAAAAGATTTTGGTCTGCCTATAGGTTTTTTCATAAGATGTATTATAGTACTAATTGGTACAAAAGTCAATATTTCTAATTTTGTAGTATGATAAGTTGTCAGAAGATGATGTTTTAGGAGAAGAGGTGCACAATAGAAAACATGTTAAATTTGTACATGAGGGTAAATATGTAGCTGAAGTTGAAATCGAAATCATAGACAATGAAAATGGATGGGCTCCATATATCAATCTAGAGATAGTGAACTTGCAACTTTGAACATTTAATTTAATAATTTTTGATAATATTATGATAAAAGAAAAGTTCTTAAATGAAAAACATTAAAAAGTATCTAATCATATTGCTCATTTTCTCTATCTTTAGTAGTCTACTACTGCATTCAAGTATTATTAAACGAATGAGTGTACAATTTTCTGATTTTATACTGATTTCTAAAAATATTTATGTAGATCCACAAATGAAAAAAACTGAATATGAAAATATTGTCTCTTTAGTACATAAAGCAAAACAGAGAATCATAGATAAATTTGGAGCTTTCTCATCAAGTCCAATTATTATTTTTACAAACAGTAGCAAAATGGCAAAAGAGTATGGCACAAATGATTTTGGCTCGGCAATTAGAGTGCCATGGAATCAATATGTAGTCTTTGGACCAAAAGGACAAAATATCGATATAGTAGCTCATGAATTACTTCATGCAGAGATTGGAGATAGATTAGGATACATAACAACACAATTTAAATTGCCTGTGTGGATTGATGAGGGAATCGGGATGCAAGTCGATTATCGTAAAAAATATCTAATCAATATCAACTCTATAAGTCAAAACGAAATCGATAGAGTAACATCAACAGGAACTTCTCAAATCATCAATGCTAACCCCTTTTGGTCTGGTGGGAAAGAACAAGTGATTAGAAATTATCAAATTTCAAAGACACTTGTTACTAAGATATTAGCTCAAGATTTAAATCAATCTCTTTATGAGATGTTGGATAAAGTTAAAAAATTAGAAAAGTTTGAAGATGTTTTTAGTTTAAAACCATAAAAATTCAGCAATCACGGACAAGATAATCTCATAAAAATCATTTATAATAACACAAGCAAAAAAAGGAGAGAGTTTGAACGAGCATATTGGAATAATAATAGTTCTGTAGATTCCATTGTTTCAGCTACTTATAACTTGGTATCATATATAATACCATTATGAACAATATAGTAATCGATACAAATGTCTTACTCTCAGCACTACTTTCAAACAGAGGTGCAAGTTATAAGCTATTGTCGATGATTGATAGTCATAAGTTTACTGTTCATATCTCAAATCCATTGATTTATGAGTATGAAGAGATACTAAAACTCAAGTCAAATATGGAGTTTAAACATATTGATGCGATTATCAACTATATATGTTATGTGGGAAAGAAAAATAAAATCTTCTATCTATGGAGACCAAAATTAAAAGATATAGATGATGATTTTTTACTTGAACTTGCTGTAAAATCAAACTCAATTATCATAACTTTAAATGGAAAAGATTTTAAAAAGGCATACGAATTTAATATAAAAGTAATGACTCCAAAAGAGTTTTTACAACATATAGGAGAGATACCATGAAACAAACTATGAGCCTAAGGATGCCAAGTTATCTAAACAAAGCTTTACAAGATATCTGCGATGATGAAAAGATATCTAAAAACCAATTTATCTTAAGTGCCTTGTCAGAAAAAATTGCATCTTTACAAACAGTTGATATCATAGAAAAAAAGGCAAAAGAAGCATCAAGGGAGAGTTTTTTAGATGCACTTAAAAATATTTCATCTAATGAGCCAAAAGAGAGTGACAAACTAGATTAACAACACCTTGTGGACTTAGATATAAATTTGGGTTTATCAGAAAGAGAGTCTAAAAAAGTTTCTTGGGTTTTACAATTGGTTGATGACTTAAAACCATAAAAATTCAGCAATCACGGACAAGACAATCTCATAAAAATCATTTATAATAACACAAGCAAAAAAAGGAGAGAGTTTGAACGAGCATATTGAGAAAGTTCTTTATCATATTGAGACACATTTAGATGATGTTTTGGATGTGGAGACTTTGGCAAGAGTTGCTGGTTATTCTCCTTATCATTTTTGCAGGGTATTTAAAGTTAGTGTTGGTGAGTCGGTGATATCTTATGCGACGAGGCTTAGGATTGAGCGGGCAACTTTAAAGATGATGAACAATGATCGCTCTATCATACAGATAGCTCTTGAAGCTGGGTTTGAGACACCAAATGGTTTTAATAAAGCTTTTAAAAAGATATTTCATCTGACACCAACAGAGTATAAAAAACAGCAGCTAAGATTGCTTCAAAATTATAAGGATAAGATGATGCAAACACCAAAAATAGTAACAAGAGATGAGACATTTGTCGTTTACGAAAGGGAGTGTGGAGGGTATGAAAAAAGCTCAGATATAGCTTGGAAAAAATTATCAAAAGAATTAAATGATTTAATCGAAAAACTAAAAGACAATCCAGTGCATAAAGATATAACCATCGATGTAAAAGATGCAGAGCTACTTGGCATTTGTCATGATGATCCAAATGTTACAGATGAGAAAAATATCCGATATGATGCTGCTATCGCTTGGGATAAAAAAAAGATAGATTTTCTAAAAGAGCAAGGGCTTAATACCAAAAAAATAGAGGGTGGAAAATATGTGATGGTTTTATACAAAGGAGGCTATGAAAAAGCGATGGATAGTTGGAGTGGCATCTACAACTGGATAGGAGAAAACGGCTATAAGTTTAAAGATTCTCCACCATTTGAAAGATACTTAAACACGCCTATGGAAGTGAGTGAAGATAAACTTTTGACTGAGATTTATGTGCCTTTGGAAGATAGCTAAATATTTTTAGCTATCCCAATCATCTCACAAAATGCATTCACATCCCAACTAGCAGTTCCGACCAAAATACCTTCACAATTTTTAATACCAAGTATCTCCTTGGTATTAGCAACCTTGACACTTCCACCATAAAGTATAGGTGCTTTAATCTTCTCTTTTAAAAGTCCCAAAGTCTCCTCTATCTGCTTAGTGCTTGCGGTGAGTCCCGTACCAATCGCCCAAACAGGCTCATAAGCAACGATAAGATTTTTATAAGATATGTCAATACCTTCTAATTGAGCAAAATTATAAGCTATTACAGACTCTATGCCTTCTTCTCTCACTTTTTTTGGCTCTCCTATGCAGTAGATGATTTTAAAGCCTTTTGCTTTGTAAAACTCATATTTTTTTACAATTTCATCTTGGCTTTCACCTAAAACATGTCGTCTTTCGCTGTGTCCTATCAAAATTGTATCTATACCAAACTCTTCGATTTGCTCATATCCAATCTCTCCTGTAAATGAACCTTTTTCTGTCGCATAGGCATTTTGTATACCAACAGAGATTTTATCGTTTAAATCAAAACTATCTAGTGCTGTACTTGGAGGAAAAACTAAAACACTATCTTTACTACCTAGATCATTAACATAGCTATTTAATTTTTCAATATACTCTTTTGTACTTTTTCTTGTGTGGTTAGTTTTAAAATTTGCTGCAATTATCATGATGGATTCTTCAACACGGCTTCAATTCCAGGCAACAATTTACCCTCTAAAAGCTCCAAACTAGCTCCACCACCAGTAGATATAAAAGTCATCTCCTCAACATCGCCTGCTCTTTGACACACATCTGCTGTATCACCGCCACCTACGATAGTTGTAGCATGAGTTTCTGCTATATAGTGACTCATTTTAACACTTCCTTTTGAAAATTTATCAAGCTCATACACTCCCATCGGACCATTCCAAAGGATAGTTTGTGCATCATTTAGTGCTTCACGAAATAGTCTACTTGTAGCAGGTCCTATATCAAGCCCCATCCAATCTTTTGGAATCTCTTGAATTGGTAAAAATTTTACAGGAGAGTCTTCGGAAATTTCAGGAGAAACAACCAAATCAACAGGTAGATAAAACTTCACTCCAAGTGCCTGAGCTCTATAGATAATCTTCTTTGCATCTTCTATCAAATGATCTTCAACAAGAGATTTACCAATCTCATACCCTTGTGCCTTTAAAAATGTAAATGCCATACCACCACCGATGATAATCTTATCTACTTTTTCAACAAGATTTACAAGTGCTTGAAGCTTACCAGAGACTTTACTTCCACCTATAACTGCGATAAAAGGGCGAGAAGGATTTAAAACAGATCTATGAAAAAAATTCACCTCTTTTTGCATCAAAAATCCAGCAGCTTTATGCTCTTTGTCAAAATGTTCAGGAAGAGCAAAAATAGAGCCATGTCTTCTATGGCTCGCACCAAAAGCATCGTTTATATAGATATCTGCCATCGAAGCCAGCCTAGATGCAAACTCACTATCATTTGCTACTTCACCAGGGTTATATCTAAGATTTTCAAGAAGCATAACCTCTCCACCTTCAAGAGATTTTGCTTTTTTTATCGTATCATCACCAACAACATTGCAAGCCATGATAACATCCATTTTTAAAAGTAAAGAGAGTCTTTTTTGAACAGGTTTCAAAGAGTCTTTTTCATCATTCCATTCACCTGGAGTTGGACGACCAAAATGACTTGCTAAGATGATTTTACAATTTCTATCCATACAGTATCTTATGGTTGTAAGAGCTGAACGAATTCTTCTGTCATCACTGATGTTTCCAAACTCATCTTTAGGAACATTAAAATCGCATCTTATAAATACTCTCTTATCCTCAATATCCAAATCTTTAATAGATAACAACTCCATCTATTTATCTCCTTTACAAATATGTACTGCCATATCAATTAATCTACACGAGTAACCCCACTCATTGTCATACCAAGCCATCACTTTAACAAAATTTCCATCAACAACTTGAGTTAAATCCCCAGCGACAATGGCACTTATTTTTGAGCCTATAAAATCAGAAGAGACTCTTTTATCTTCATCAACTTCTATAATTCCTTTTAATTTTCCATTTTGCATCTGTTTAAAAACAGCATTTACTTCCTCTTTGCTTGTATCTTTTTTTACAAGAACATTAAGATCAATCATAGATACATTTGGAGTTGGGACTCTTATGGCTTGACCGTTTAGTTTTCCTTTAAGATGAGGCATAACAAGTGCGATTGCTTTTGCAGCTCCTGTTGAAGTTGGTATCATATTTATAGCAGCAGCTCTTGCTCGTCTTGGATCTTTAGAGTGTTTAACATCTAATATATTTTGATCATTTGTGTAAGAGTGACAAGTTGTAACAAGCCCTTTATCAATTCCAAAAGCATCATCAATAACTTTTACAATTGGTGCTAAACAGTTTGTAGTACAGCTTGCATTTGATACGATTTTTTCTCCTTTATATTCTTCTTCATTTACACCTATAACAAAAGTGGCAGTTGCTTCATCTTTTGCGGGAGCAGAAAATAGAACTTTTTTAATACCTTTGTCAATGTAACTTTGTGATTTTTCTTGTGTATAAAATGCTCCTGTACACTCTAAAAGAACTTCTGCTCCATACTTGGCAAAGTCAAGATTTTTAGGATCTCTATCGTTTAGAAACTTTACTTTTGATTTTCCTATCTGGATATAATCATCTTCAAGCAATTCAACATCACCTTTAAATGTACCGTGAACACTATCATATTTTAGTAGATATTTTGTCATATCTCTATTCGTTGTATCATTTACAACCACCAACTCTATATCATCTCTATCTTCTAAAATCCTAGCAACACATCTTCCAATTCTGCCAAAACCAGTAATCGCCACTTTAATCGCCACTTCGTCTCCTTTTATTATGTTTAGTGTATAATCTTTTTATATTATATCAACTTAAGTTAAAAAAGGTTTAAATGTTCAAATGAATGTAGCTGTTTTTGGAGGCAGTTTTGATCCTCCCCATCTAGGACACGAAGAAATTATAAAAAAAACTCTTCAAAACCTCGATATAGAGGTGCTTTTTATAGTTCCGACATTTTTAAACCCTTTTAAAGAGAGTTTTTTTGCACCCTCTTCAAAAAGATACAAATGGGTAGAAAAATTACTAAAAAACTATCCCAAAACAGAGATAATTGACTATGAGATGAGACAAAATCGTCCTGTTTCAACTATTGAGACAATCAAATATCTTTTAGAAAACTATAAATTAGATAAAATATACTTGATTATTGGAGCAGACAATGTACATACTCTTCCAAAATGGAGAAACTATAATGAGTTAAAAAAATTAGTACATTTTGTAATTGCTACAAGAGATGATATAAAAACTCCTAAAAACTTGCAAAAATTGGACATTCATGTTAATATCAGCTCAACAAAGTTAAGAGAGAAAATCAAAAAAGAGTATCTACCAAAACTGATATCTGATGAGATAATAAAATATTACGAAAAAAGAGGAAAAATGAACGACAAAATTGAGAAAATTGTAAACATATTAGATGAAAAAAAAGCTGAAAATATACAGTTATTTGATATGAGAGATAAAGATTATGTAGTTGAAGATGTTATAATAGCTACAACACTTGGACCAAAACATGGTTTAGCACTTTTAGACTATGTTAAAAATGAGTTAAAACCAGATAGCAAAAGCTATTTCAATATAGAACCTAGTGACGAATGGACGATTATAGATATGGGCGATATAATGATACACTTAATGACTCCAGAATATCGAGCTAAATACAATATAGAAGAGTTTTTATCACAGAGGATTAAGCAAAATAGTAACGAAATTTAATTTTTAACTCTATTTTGTCACTTTTTCTTGACAATATATCCCATTTATAATAAAATATACATAGTTAAAATATAAAAGGATTGTTTTATGCTAGCAAGCAAGAAGTACCCGCAACAACAGTTTTCAAATCCATTTGAATCAGAGTCAGGATTAAATTTAAAAATAGAAAATGAAGAGTTTATAAGACCAGAGCCTATTGACAAAGAAATTTGGCTTGATCCAAAAAAGTATATTATGAGTAAAACTTGTCCAAAAGGTGTTATTGAGTATGGAAATGAGTATTTTGTAGAGATTAGTGGATATAAAGAGAGTGAGCTTGTCGGAAGACCTCATAGTATTGTAAGACACCCAGATATGCCAAAAATCATCTTTAAACTTATGTGGGATCGCTTAGGAAATCGAAAAAATATATATGCACTTGTTAAAAACCTTGCAAAAAGCGGTAGGTACTATTGGGTATTAACTGATTTTGATGTTAAAGTTGATAAATCTACAAATGAAACCGTTGGTTACTTTGCTTACAGAAGAGCTGCACCTAAAAATGCCGTTAAACAAATCGAAAAAATTTATGCAAAACTAGTTGAAATCGAAAAAGAGAGAGGTATGGATGGAAGTGAGAAGTATCTACTTGGATTTTTAGAAGAGAGAGGTCAAACATACGATCAATTTATAGATGAGATAACTAAAAATACTGGTTTTGTAAAACTCTGGTTTAAAGCTATGAAAAAATTCTTCTCTTCACAAAAAAATGAAAGAAGAGATCAAACTTCTCTTTCATAATAAGCGATTTAAATAAGTCGCTTATTTTTTAATTTCTGCTACTATTACCCCTCTAAAATCACCTTCAACAAAACCCATCGCTTTATCATTTGGGTATGCTTTTGTGATTATAGATTTTAGCTTTTTATCTACATTAGTACCGTGACATTTTAGACAAGCACCTTTTGTTAAAAGTGGTTTATAAACTCTGTATGTATCAGCAAATTTAAAAACAACTATATCATCTGGAGCGAAAATCTTTTTTTCAATCTTTTTTAGGTAGACATCCATGATTCCTCTATCTACTCCATCTGCTTTATTGGACTCATTTCTATACTTTAAAGCTGCTCGTCTTACACTTGCATGTTGAGGTAATTTTTTATTTACCTCAACTGTTATATCCTTTGCTGCACCTATACAAAATCCCAAAGCTGCCTCCCCACTTGGATCTTCTTTCATCTTTTTTACAAGATTACTTTTTAACTCACTTCCTAACATATTGATATATTTTATACCCTCTTGTTTTATCTTTTCATCATCTGCTTGTAAAAGACTTGTTGTTATTGCAATTACTAAAATTATATTTTTTATCTTCATTTATTTTTCCTTATATTTATTTCAAAGTATCTAACAATCTTCGCGCTTCTTTTGAGTCGTTATGTTTTAGATAGAGCGAAAGTGCTTTTTTAGCAACTGTTGGTTGCCCTAAAATTACTTTTGATTTTGCATAAAGTATCCAAGGAAGACTCTGTTTTGCATCTTTTTTACTAGCTTTAACAGCCCAAACAATAGACTTTTGATAATCTTTTTCATCATAATAGAACTTCGCAACATTTAAAGCAGAATTATAAGATTGATGCTCTTTATCTGATACCAAAAGCTTATATAGGCTTTTTCTCTCTTTTACCTCTAGTTTAAATGTCTCATCTTTATCTATATCTTTTGAAGCTCTTTTGTAAATTTCATCTGGAAGTTCTTGTGATTTTGGTGTTTCAACTTCTACTCTTGGAACTACCTTTGATTCAATATCTTCTTTTTTGACTTCTAGCTCTTTTGTCTCATTGTCACTTACTACTTTTTCTACACTATTTTTGATAGCAACTTCACTTTTTTCAGGTGTTGTTGTCTTGAAACTGTTCATAATAAAACTGCTATTTGTCGCAAGATAAAAACCAGCCAGACAAAGAGCAATAACCACTAGTAGAAAAAGAAATAACTTATCTCTTTTTCTATTTTGATATTTCTCATACTTTTTTACAAGTTCATTAAAATTATTATTTAACATCTAAAAGTCCTGTATCGATCGCAGCCATTGTAAGTGTTTTTGTATTTATTTTTAAGTAGCTATTTGATAATTTATCTTTTTCGGCTATGTTCATGATTTCAAAAAGTGTTCTTACCAATTTTTTAGTTGTTCTAAAGTTTCTATTTGCATATCTATTTATATGTTTTATATGTCTTGCTTTGAACATCGCAGCAAACTCTGAAAGATTGTTTGAAATTAGTCTATTTTCGATATACCTAGCCACTTCATGGTCTTGTAAAGATTGTATTTCTATTACTCTGTTTGTCCTTGATTTGAAGTGATCTTTGTCTAAGATATACTGCCCTTCTTTTTTATGCATGGCTAGTACAAACTGAAAAATCTTTTGATCACTTAAAATTCTCACAAGCTCTATCTGCTCTTCTGTTAAAAGCTGTGCTTCATCTATAAAAACTGTATACTCTAAGTTATTAAAATTTTTAGATAAACTTGATATAAGAGCTTCGGTTGTAAGCTCATTTCGCTCTATATTTTTTCCAGCCATGCTTAAAAGTATCTCTAAAAACTCTTTTTCATCAAAATATGGATGAGTGAAATACTTTGCAACCTTAACGGTTTTCACTCTTTTTGTAATGTAATTTAATAAAAAACTTTTACCACATCCAGGATTTCCTAAAACAAAAATCAAAGGTGTGTCGTGTGCTGTGATGGCATCAATTAAACTTTTTTTGGCATATTCAAATGTCAAAGAGTCAAAATATCCGCTTAAATCAAAATCATCACTAAACAGGTCTTTGGCAATCGCATATTGATTCATTAGTCCTCTTTATTTGTCGAGACCTTCAAGAGCAGGTACACTCTAATCACCTCGAACTAGGTTTTGGAATTATAACTATAATCAATTCGCTCTTAGAATTGACTGTTTTTTTACTTTTAAAAATATTTTCTAAAATTGCCATAGTATCAAAAATTAGAGCTTTGGTAGTTTTACTTTTACTTTTGTCCTGTAGAGGCTTTATGAGTAATATTTTTTTTACTGTTATGTTAAAAAATTTTAAGTAAAATCCTGTTAAATTTCTTTTTCAAAAAGCTAATGGTTTAAATAGATGTTACGATATCAGTCAATTTATAGTAAAACTAATAATTATAGAGATTTCAAGGGAAGAAAGATGGATAGAAACGATATTCTTTTAAACGCAGTTTAACAGAGATTAATTCACAAACAGCAACAATTTTCTACCATTTGCAAATTAAGATTCTTCTAGTTAACCTATTTTGATTTACAAGCTGAAAACTTTATATCAGCACTCTCTTTCTCTCCGCCTTCTTTTCCATCAGCTCCCAAAGAGATCATCTCTATGACTCCATCATTGTTTATGTAGATGTATGAATTTTTCCATGGGTCAACTGGTACATTTCCATCTAAATAGCCTCCATCTGGGTAGCTTTTGTACTTTTCTGGATCAGGGTTTGATACTAATGCTTTCATGCCTTCTTCTGTGGTTGGAAGTAAGCCGTTGCTTAGTTTGAAGTTTTTAAATGCATCATTTATGCTTTGCATCTGAATACAGACTATCTTTTTTCTTGCTTCTTCGCTTTGTCCTAATAAGTTTGGTAGGACAAGTCCTGCTAAAAGTCCTAAAATAATGATAACAATCATAATCTCAATAAGTGAAAAACCTCTTCTCATGCTGGTTCCTTTTTTTAAATATATTGTACTTTAAGCATATAGTGTATAAAATTAAAGCTAAAACTATTATAAGAGAAAGTCACTTAAAGATAATGAAAAAAGCTATTGTATTACTTATGACTATTGGATTTATTGCTCTTATATCAGCATTAGTGCTTATATCGCTCTCTATCTCTAAAAAAAGTTTTGATCAAGTTGTCTATTTAGATGCGAGAAATCAATTTTCTGTAGCTTTTAAAGATTTTGTGAAGATGCTTGATGAGGGTAGTGAAAAGGTTAATACAAAAGAGGAATTAGATATATTTGCATACCTTGTTTTGCCCCCTATGATTGAGCCAAAAACAGGTGTAGAGTTTGGTTTTTTTGTAGAGCCTTTGATGGGGAAGTTAAATATAAACTATATTTTAGAGCAGATGAGATTGGATGAAAATGGCTCAAAGTTAGAGTATCTTGAGAGACCGTTAGTCAATTTTTTTAATAAGTTTGAGTTAAAAGAGCAAAGGACTCTTTTAAATATCTTAAGAGATACTATAGATAAAGATGATATTGAGATGGGTGCTTATAGTGAGATTGCATCTTTGGATTTTGATTTTCGTGAGGGAAAAATTTATAGTTTTAACCATTTGAAGAAGATTTTTGACCACTACAATAAAATAAGCTATGATGCAAATGTATATAAAATTACAAAAGAGATTTGGGAAGAGTCGTTTTATTTTGGTGATACAAATGCATCTAAACAGTTTTTAGATTGTGCTAAGATGCAAGGTGTTGTAAATCTTATAACAGACAATTTATACTTAGATGCAAATGAAAGAGATTTTTGTAATGAGTTTAATCAAACTGAGGAGTTTGATTTGAAAAAGCTAAAAGAGATATATAATATTGCATCTTTTGATAAAAAAAGAGAATATCTGCTAAAATGCAATATTATATTTAATACAGAGAATTTTAAAACAAATGTGACATTTGATTATGATATTAAAGATGCAAGGATAGGTAATATTGACAAAAATTTTCAAGAGTGATAGCAAGATACTTTATCTAAGTAGCAAAACTTCTATACAAAAAAGCGGTAAGTTTGATGTTATACTCTCTCCACAGTTTTATTGGGTTAAGAGAGTTTCTCTTCCAGTTTCAAGTTTGAGTGGTGCAAAGAGATTAGCACAGTCGATTTATGAGGGCTCTTTACCTGAGGGTGATTTCTCTTATGAAGTTAGCAAAGTAGATGATGAGTTTATTATTATAGCTTATGATAAAAATAGCATATCTTCGATAATTTCTGAAAAATTTACACAAGATGCAAAAGTTTCTGGTATCTATTTTGCACAAAATGAGTTTTTAGATCTTCAGGGTTGTTGTGGGATTGATGAGACAAATTCACTTGTAAATATCAACTCTTTAATCATGCAAGTACCAAGAGTTTGTACTGAATCAAAAAAAGAGATAAGTTTTTTTCTTGAAAATAAAAAATTATCAAAAAACAAAATTACACTAGGCTCATTTGAAGATAGTGTGATTAGTTTAAAAGAGTTTTATTTTGTAGCTGCGGCTGTTTTTATCTTGTTCTCCTCTTTTGTTATTGACTGGGTAAATTACAGCTCTTCGCTTGCAAATCTTGAAGATAAAAGAACTCAAATAATTACAAAAAATGATCTACCTCAAACTTCGATGCAGTTAAATAGCATAAAAGATAGCTTGACTAAAACTTACAAAACACAAAAAAGCATACGAGATGCAGTTTTTGGTTTTAGTAAACTAAATCTTAAAAAGGGAGAGTATATTGAGCATATTTCAGCCTCTTCTAAAGAGATGATAGTTGTTATAAAAGTGAATGATAAAAATAGAGAAAACGAAATAAAACAGAGACTTTCAAAAACATTTAAAATTAAAAGTTCAATTTTTAACGAAAAACATTTAACTATAAAGATAGCTTCATGACACAAAAAAGGTTTATTTTATTTGTAGTTCTTAGTTTGGTTTTATTGTTGTTTGTCTATATAAAAAAAGAGGGTGCTAAAAAAGAGTATTTAGTTCAAAAAGTAGAGCTTTTGGCTTTTGAAAAAGAGGCAAAAGAGTTAGCCGTTCTTAAAAATAAGTACAAAGATAAAAAGACAACCGCAAGATTGATATCTTCTCTAAAGAGAATTAAAGCTCCATCAAAAGATTTTACAAAGCAAGATATAAGAGTTTTAGAGTTTGAAAAGTTAGATATAAGAGCTTTAAATCAACTTATAAAAAAGATACAAAATGCGACATTTGTTATCACAAAACTTGAAATCATAAGAGAGAGTGATACAGATGCAAAACTTAGAGTGGAGATTAAAAAATGAAGAAGATTTTGATATTTTTGATTGTTTTTTACATTGTAGCTATAGTTTTTATGCCTAAAGAAAATCTATATTTCACTCTTAAAAATACTCTAAAAAGTGAGCAAATTGGACTAAATGAAGAGAGTCTTAGTGATAATTTTGTATCTTTAAAAGCTTTAGGTCTTGTTGTGTCTTATGATGGAATTAAATCACTTCAAGCCAAAGAGCTTATAGTAACTCCTTTTTTATTTTACAATAAAATAAAAGCTTATGAAGTATCAGCAGCTTCTTCTTTTAAAGAGATGTTTAGATTTTCTGCAGATGAAGTTGAGATAACTTATGCTATTTGGAATTATAATGAGGCAAAGATTTATGCTACTGGTGATTTTGGTGAGTTAAATGGAGTTTTTGATTTGCAAAAAAAGAGTCTTCAAGTTGTATTAAAACCTAGTATGGAGTTTGAAAATTCCTCGATGTTAAGGCAGCATTTTAAAAAGAGCGAGGAGGGTTATATCTATGAAACAAAAATCAAATAACTATTTTTATATAGTCGCTTTTTATATAATTCTCCCTATTGCATTAGCTAAATTGCTTTGGAGTGTGGCTATGTTTTTTTTAGATAAGGATGCATTAGAAGTTCCAAAACAAGAGAGTTTTGTTTATCATTATAATATCAACTTAGCAAAAGATATTATAGGAGCTAAAAGAGATGCTGTTGCAACTGTAGAGCAGATTGAGACAAACAATCGTATAGATAGTATTAAATTAAAAGGAACTTATGTATCTAAATCAAATAACTTTATTATAATTGAAGATGATTTAGGGACAACTTTTTTATATAAAAATGAAAAATATATGGGTTATGAATTGATAGAGATTTATGACCAGAGAGCTGTTTTAGAAAAAGATGGAAGAAAATATGATATAGTTTTGGAAGATAGTGATAAAAAAGCAGATAGAGCATCTTCTATATCACAAGATAAAAAATCCTCAGCTTCAAAAGCGACAACTCAAGAGGAGTATATACCTGGTGAGCCAATTATATTGACAAGAGAAGAGATAGACTCATATATCAAAGACCCTAATAAAATTTGGAAAAACATAAGAATTCAAGAGCTTAGAAAAGATGGGATATTAGAAGGCTTTAGAGTAAATTATGTCAAAAGAAAATCGTTTTTTGACAATATTGGGTTAAAAAGTGGAGATGTTATAAAAAGTATTGATGGAAAAGAGATAAAATCTCTTGCAGATGTTATGAGGTATTATGAGGATGTAAATAATCTTGAAGGCTTATCTATAAGTGTTTTAAGAGGAGAAGATATCCTAGATTTTGAATTTAATGTTAATTAGGGGTTTGAGTAATGAATAAAATTTTTAAGATTATAGTTATAGCGGTGATGATAAGTACTTTATCACTTAATGCAAAGACAAAAACAGATCCAAATGAGATAAATATCAATTTTAAAGATTTAAAAATTGTTGATTTTGTAAAGATGGTTGCAAGAATTACTGGTAAAAATATTTTAATCGGGGAAAATATCCAAGGTAAAGTTGATTTTGTCTCTGTTAAGCCTATAAAAAAAGATCAAATCTACACTCTTTTAGTAAATGTCTTAAACTCAAAAGGTTTTACCATAAGAGATACTAAAAATGGCTTTTTAAAAGTGATAAGAAGCTCAGATGCAACTAAAACTGCACCGCCTGCTTATGGTTCATCTGATGTAAGTGAAGTTCAAACAACTGTCATCTCTGTTCAAAATTTAAATGTTAGAACGATTTTAAGGCAGATTAATTTTCTTTTAAGTAAATATGGAAAGATAACTCTCTCATATGAAAACAATGCTGTAGTAGTTACGGATTTTCCTGACAATATCAAAAGTATTCAAAACCTTATTTATAAGTTAGACCGTAGAGAGAAAGCACAAGTTGAATTTGTTATTTTAAAAAATGCAGATGCAAAAACAGTGGCTCCAAAAATTCAAAAGTTAGCAAATATAATTTTTAATAAAAAAATCGAGACTCAAAAGATGGATATCTTTTCAGATGAAGCTACAAATGCCGTCATAGTTGTTGGAAAAAGAGCAAATATAAGAACACTTATTCCAAATATAAGAGCTTTAGATAAAGAGAATGAGACAGTTGATAAAAGGATGGAAATTATCTATGTCAAAAATGCAGATGCGGTTGAGATAGTAAAAACTTTAGAGAAACTTCTATCTGATAAAAGTTTTGCCCAAAGTATAAGGCACGAAGAGAGAGAAATTGTAACAAATACAGCAAAAACTGCACCAAATCAGCCAAAAGATATAAAAGCACCTGCTCAAACAAAAACAGAGATTATTCCTAGCATTGTAGGTAAAGATAAACCGACTGTAACAGTAGATGCAGAGCTTAATGCGGTTGTAGTTTATGCGACTGAGAGAGAGATAAAAGAGATAAGAAGTGTTGTCAATTCTTTAGATGTTGAGAGGCAACAAGTTTATGTAAAAGCTAGAATTTTTGAATTTTCTGATGAAAAAGCTTCTACTTTAGGTGTAAAGTATGGAATTGGCGGAGGAATGATAAGAAGTTCAGGTATCTATGGCTTTAGTGGCTCTCTTGGTGGGGATTTAGGGCCTGTTACTGCTTTTAGCACAATGCTAAGCCAACTTACAACTGGAAATACAAACTTAATTACAAATTTAAATCGAGCTTTAGCCCTTGGTGTTACTATGAATTTTTTTAAAAACAATGATGTAGCATCTATCATATCTGAGCCTTCAATTTTATGTGTAAACAATAAAGAGTCATCTTTGTACTCTGGAAGAACACAGTCAGTTTTAAGTCAGAGTGCAACACCAACAAGTACAACAGGTATGACACAAAACTCTTATACAAGAGAAGATATTGGTTTAACTCTAAAAGTTAAGCCTAGAATTTCTGCTGATGATAAAGTTTCCTTGGAAGTAAAAGTGAGTCTTGAAGATGTAGTTGGGGGAACAGTAGGACTTCCTACAACTACTAAAAGTGAAGTTGAAACAGTTTCAATTGTTACAAATGGTGAGACTGTAATTATCAGTGGGTTAGTTAAAAATAAAGAGACTAAAAATAGAAGTAGTATCCCTTTTTTGGGTGATATTCCAATTTTAGGTATACCGTTTCGTCATACTGTAAAAGATAGAGAGAAGTCAAATTTGATTATTATGATAACTCCTTATATCGTTAAAAAGAGTGAGGATTTGGCAAATATCAGAGAGATATTAGGAGAGATGGATCTTTTGGAGAACAAGCTAGCTTTGGAGCTTGAAGAGAAGTATAAAAAAAGAGCCAAGATAAGTACTCCTGAAATCTCAACCTCTGATGGAGAGTATTTTTTTAGAATTGATGAGTTTGGAGTTAGAACTAAGATTTTTGTAGATAGCCAAGGTCGTGAGATTAGAGCTGAAAAAGTTGAAACTTTTGATTTTTAAAAGGTGTAAAATATGCAGTTAAACAATATAGCAGAGTTTTTTGATTTAGATCTTTATCCTGAGATAATTGAAAATATTGACCATGACTTGTGTGTTAAAAATTCACTACTATTTACAAAAATAGATGATAAAATATATACAATTTTAACAAAAGAAAAGTTAAGTGATGGCTTTAACATGCTCTCAAAACTTCAAGTATCTTTTCCTATGGCTTTTGTTGACAATGACTCTTATGAGAGGCTTTATCATAGGTTTTTAGAGATTAAAACAGATAAAGAGCTCTCAGGTGCTATAAATGAAGAGAGTGAAGTTGAGCTTCTTGATGAGGAGATTTCTCTTACTGATTTTTTGAAAAATAGTTCAGATATTTTAACAAGTGAAGAGTCTGCTCCTATCATTAAGTTTGTAAATTCACTCTTTTATCAAGCTGTTAAAAAAGGTGCTTCGGATATTCATATAGAGACTCATGAGAGTCGTGGAGTTGTCCGTTTTCGTGTTGATGGTGTATTGGTACGACATGTGGATTTAGATAAAAATATCATCTCTTTAGTTGTTAGTCGTATCAAAGTTATATCAAATCTTGATATTTCTGAAAAAAGAGTTCCACAAGATGGAAGAACTCAGGTAAAAATTGCAGGAAAAGGTTTAGATATAAGGGTTTCTGTACTTCCAACTTATCACGGAGAGAGAGTTGTTATGAGAATTCTTAGTGAATCTTCGGACATTCCAACACTTCAGATGCTTGGATTTTCAAAAAGTTTGACAGAAGATTTTGAGAAACTTCTTGAGCACTCTCATGGTATGATTTTAGTAACAGGACCCACGGGAAGTGGTAAATCAACTACTCTTCACACCTTTTTACAACTTGTTGCAACCCCTGATAAAAATATCATAACCATAGAAGACCCAGTTGAGTACAAAGCAGAAAATATCAATCAGATACAAGTAAATGCTAAAACTGGTCTTACATTTTCAGCTGGACTTAGATCGATTTTAAGACAAGATCCTGATATTGTGATGGTTGGTGAAATTAGAGATAAAGAGACCGCAGAGATTGCAATTCAAGCAGCTCTTACAGGGCATCTTATGCTTTCAACTTTACACACAAACAATACAGCGGCTGCAATTACAAGACTTGTTGATATGGGGGTTGATGATTTTTTAATTAGCTCTTCACTTCTTGGAGTTTTGGCTCAAAGACTTGCTAGAAAACTCTGTAACTCTTGTAAAGTAAGAGCTAATGTACCACAAGATATAGTAGTTGAATATGGTGTGAGTGAAGATGCAGCTGTTTATGAGCCAAGAGGTTGTAAAGAGTGTAACTTTACTGGTTTTTCAGGTCGTCGTGCAGTTGGAGAGCTTTTAATCATGGATGATGAACTGAAAATTATGTTAAAAGATAAGATGACTGATTTTGAGATAAGAGAGGCTATGCGAAAAAAAGGTATGAGACTTATTCGTGATCAGCTTTTAGATCTTTATATTGAGGGTGAAAGCTCTTTAGAAGAGATTATCAGAGTGGGGTTGAAAGATTGATATTTAAATATGTTGGTTATGACGATAATGGCAAAAAAGTAAAAGCTAGAATTGAAGCTTTAGATTTAACAGATGCAAAAAGCAGGTTAAAATCAAAAGGTATAATTTATGAGAGTATAACTTTAGCGGGTGATTCGTTACTAAAAAAATTTAATTTTAGAAGAAAACATACACTCTCTGCAAAACATCTAGCTTCACTCTCAAGAAACATAGCCATTTATCTGAAATCTGGCATCCCGATTGTAAATGTTATCCGTTTAGCAAAACTTCAGTATGAAAAAGATCCTGTTTTGGTTGATTTTTTAACCTCCTTAGAGACTAGCATGGATGAGGGAAAGAGCTATTATGTTGCATTAGAGAGCCAAGAGATTATCGATTTGCCACCTTTTTATAAACAATCTATAAAAGTTGCAGAAGAGAGTGGAAGTCTTAGTGAAGTTCTTTTTGAGATGGCAAGATTTGTAGAAGAGGGTGATAAAGTCGCAGGAAAAGTGAAGCAGGCTTTGATATATCCTGCATTTATTGTTGTTATTTCTGTTTTTATGGTTGCATTTATGCTTACAACTGTTGTGCCAAAGATTACTGGAATGTTTACTCAATTAAAACAAGAGTTGCCAGCAGTTACAAAAGCTGTTATCTCCATGAGTGATTTTTTGGGTGCATATTGGCTTATAATTGCTATCTCTATTATGGTTTTTTCTTTTATTTTTGGCTATCTTGTTAGAACTAGTGAGTCATTTAAACTCTCTTATCATAAATTTTTACTCAAACTTCCTATTTTTGGAAAGATTATTCAAACTTTTGAGTTGGCAAGATTTTCTTATATCACCTCTGTTTTAACAAAATCAGGTGTTACTTTTGTTCATGCTGTAAAACTAGCTAGCGGAATTTTAGACAATGTTTCGATAAAAGCTCAATTTCAAAGTGCGGTTAAAGATTTGGTTGAGGGTAAAAAGTTCTCCTCTGCACTCTCAAAACATGGCACAAATATAGATAAATCATTTGCTCAAGCTGTGGCTTTAGGAGAAGAGACTAGCGAAGTTTCATTGGTTATGGAAAATTTGGCTGAACTTTATTTTGAAGAGAATAAAAATAAAATTGATCTCTTTTTGGCACTTATGGAGCCTATCTTGATTTTGTTTGTTGGTGCGATGATAGGTTTTATCGTTGTTGCGATGCTTTTACCTATCTTTTCGATGAATTTAGGGGCGATGTAATATAATAACCCGAGTTTCACAGAAAAACAAAAGGCATTAGATGCAAGTAGCACCAAGTATTTTATCAGCAGATTTTGGTATTTTAAATGAAGAAGTTAAATCAATTTGTGATGGAGGATGTGATTTAGTTCATGTTGATGTCATGGATGGTCATTATGTTCCAAATCTTACAATTGGACCTGTGGTTGTCAAGTCGGTAGCAAAAGTTAGTACAAAGCCTTTAGATATTCATCTAATGGTTCAAAATAACTCTTTTTTTGTAGATTTGTTTGCTCCATTAGAGCCAAAATATATCTCTTTTCATATTGAAGAAGAGAAGCATCCTCACCGTTTAATTCAAAAAATAAGAGCTTTGGGCATCTCCCCTGCGATTACTCTAAATCCACACACTCCTCCAGAGGCTATAGAGTTTTTGATAGAGGATTTGGATATGGTTTTGCTAATGAGTGTAAATCCAGGTTTTGGGGGACAAAAATTTATACCAAATGTATTAGAGAGAGCTAAGAGGCTAAAAGAGATAATTATGAAAAGAAATGAAAATTGTCTTATTGAAGTTGATGGTGGAGTTAATGATAAAAATATACATCAGTTAAAAGATGCAGGTGTTGATATCGTTGTGGCTGGTAGTTATATCTATGGTAGTGATGATAGAGCTAAGGCTATAAAGAGTCTTCAGATTTGACTAGAGTTAAAATCTGTGGCATAACAAATTTAGAAGATGCAATGTTTGCAGTTGAAGCTGGTGCATCTGCACTTGGGTTTGTATTTTATGAAAAATCTCCTCGTTTTATCTCACCCTTGGATGCTAAAAAGATTATAGAAAAACTTCCACCTTTTGTTGAGATGGTAGGACTTTTTGTAAATGTAGATGCTAATAGAGTAAACTCTATTATGCATGAGTGTAATTTAACTCTTGCTCAGATACATTTTTTTGCGAGTGATGAGTTTTATGAGAAGTTAAATTGTAGATATATCAAAGTAGTTCGTGCAAAATCCAAAGAGGATATCTTAAAATTTGATGGCAGTTATAGATTGGTAGATGCATTTGTTGAGAGTTATGGAGGTGAAGGAAAGAGAGTTAATGAATCTTGGTTTGAGGGAGTTGATTGCTCAAAAATCATCTTGGCTGGTGGATTAAATGAACAAAATGTAGCAAATATGCTCAAATTTGGCTTTTATGGGGTTGATGTAAGCTCTGGTGTGGAGAAAACCAAAGGAAAAAAAGATAGAATTAAGGTATATAACTTTATTAAAGAAGTGAGTCTATGGAAAAATTCGACAGTTTAATTAGTAAGCTTGAAAAAGGTGTTTTGGCAAAAGATGAGTTTGATACTTATGTAAAACGAGCTAAAAAGAATTTTGAGGTAGATATTGATCTTGAACTTTTAAGCTTTTATGGACTTCCTATCGAGGAAGATGAAGATGGAGTTTATCTAAAAACTCAGAAAAATAGCTTTAAAGATGAGATTTATTGTGTTGTAGACATAGAGACAAATGGAAGCTCCCCTGTTAAAAATCAAATTATCGAAATTGGTGCTATAAAATATAAAAACGGCGAAATCATAGATAAGTTTGAATCTTATGTTTATGCTGATTTTATACCTGAGTCTATAGTAAGACTTACAAACATAGAGCAGGGTGATTTAAAAGATGCACCATCTTTAAAAAAAGTTCTTTTTGATTTTAAACTATTTTTGGGAGACTGTGTTTTTGTTGCACATAATGTAAAGTTTGATTATAGTTTTATCTCTCAATCATTGATGACTGTTGGCGTGGATGAGCTTTTAAATAGAAAACTTTGTACAGTTGATTTATCAAGAAAAACCATCAAAGCTGATAGACATGGGCTGGGGTATTTAAGGGAGCATTTAGAGATTGATTGCGGAGATCATCATAGAGCCTTTTCAGATGCTTTAAGTGCTGCAAAAGTTCTTGATGAGTGTTTTAAAAATATACCTCAAAATATAAAAAATACAGAAGAGCTTATAAAGTTTTCTAAAACCTCAGTTCATAGGAAAAAAACTCACAAACAGGTAAAAGCAACTCTTTAAAAAGGATAAGTTTTATAAAAAATTTTGATACATTCATATCTGCTGTAATAGAGGCAAATATTGAGTTAAAAAAAGAGATACTGAAAAATAGTGCTAGCCATTATATAATGGGCAAAGTTGGTGCTGGTGGAGATGTTAGCATAGGATTAGATGTAGTTGCTGAAAAAATTTTTATAAAGCATCTGCAAAATTTTGGAAAAATTGATTCTGAAGAGTGTGGAGAAGTTGGAGAGGGTGCTTATAAAATTACTCTTGATCCACTTGATGGTAGTAACAATTTTAAATCTAACTTTCCATATTTTGGTTCATCTGTGGCTTTAGAGTTAGATGGTGATGTGAAGGTTGGGATAGTTGCAAATTTGGCAAATGATACACTTTTTTTAAAGACAAAACAGAGATTTCAATCTACAAAATTAGATCAAATAAGTTTTATTGATATTCATCCAAACCCTTATACAAGTGTTGGTATTTTTGAGAGGGCTTATAGTTCAAAAAAGTATGCTCAAAAGTTAAAAAATAGCGGTTATAAGTATCGAATTCCTGGAGCTACAGCTCTCTCTTTGGCTTATACAAATCAGGTTTTGTTTTTTCTATATGAGGGAGATCTTAGAAGTTATGATATAAGGGCAGGGATGTTTATGTGTGAGGGGCTTTATCAGCATAAAGAAAAGGATTTAACGATAATATGCCAAGAATTAAATCATTTTGAAAAATTAAAAAAATTACTTTTGTAAGGTGTTATTATGAACTTTGGTGATATGTTTAAAAACTTTAGAAAGACAAGCTCTACTATCGAAGATGCTCCAAGTCATTGGATTAAATGTCCTCAGTGTAACTCATTGATGTATTATAAAGAGGTTGAAAATCTTTTTCATGTTTGTCCAAAGTGTCAACACCATATGAGAATAGGGCAAGAAGTTAGAATTGAATCTCTTATAGATAAAGGGTCGTTTGTTGAGTTTGATAGCACTTTGGCTCCTATAGATCCTTTGAAATTTGTAGATAAAAAATCGTATAAAAAAAGAGTAGAAGAGGGTGAGAAAAAAACAGGTAAAAAATCTTCAGTTGTTTGCGGAGAGTGTACAATTGAGGGTATACCAACTCAGTTAGTTGTTTTTGATTTTAAGTTTATGGGAGGAAGTTTAGGCTCTGTTGAGGGTGAGAAAATTGTTCGCTCAGCTCATAGAGCAATAGAGAAAAAACATGCCCTCATAATCGTTAGTGCGAGTGGTGGGGCTAGGATGCAAGAGAGTACTTTTTCACTTTTACAGATGTCCAAAACATCAGCTGCACTTAAGAGAGTTTCACAAAATGGCTTGCCATTTATCTCAATTTTAACAGATCCAACTATGGGGGGAGTTAGTGCATCTTTTGCAATGTTAGGAGATTTAATCATAGCAGAACCAGGAGCTTTGATAGGCTTTGCTGGGCAGAGGGTGATTGAGCAGACTATTGGTACTAAACTTCCTGAAGGTTTTCAAAGAGCAGAGTTTTTGTTAGAGCATGGATTTTTAGATATGGTTGTTAAGAGAAAAAATATGAAAAAAACTTTGGCAGATTTGTTATACTTTTTTGATACAAATATCCATAATTCAAATGGAAGAAATAGAAAGATTTTACAAACTCGAAGAAGAAGAGATGATTTTGTAGAAGATGACTCTTTGGAAGTTGAAACAGGATAAATGAGTAAAATTTATGCTCTTTTTGATTTTGAATTAAATCAAAAAAAAGGTTTAACTATCGAAGAGTTTGTCAAAAGAGCTAATAAAAAAGAGGCTATCTATATACAATATAGAGATAAAGTAAATTTACAAACTAAAAAAATTGAGCATATTAAGAGACTAAAAGGGCTTTGGAAAGGGGTACTTTTAGTGAATGATGATATAGATTTGGTTGTTTATTGTGATGGTTTACATCTTGGGCAGGAGGATTTTTTTAGATTCGCACAAGATAAAAAGATAGCTGTAAAAAAGATTCGAGAGATTATCGGAGATAAAATTTTGGGACTCTCTACTCATAATGAAGATGAAGTAAAAGAGGCAAATTCTCTTGATATAGATTATATAGGTCTTGGAGCTTATAGAGATACAAGTACAAAAGATGTTCAGACACTTTTAGGAGAGTCTATATCTACAATTGCAAAAAATTCAAAACATAAAGTTGCTGCTATTGGTGGAGTGAAGAGTAGTGATAAAATTAAACATATTGATTTTTTAGTTTTGGGGTCAGATATTTATGAAGATTAATGTTTATACAATTGAGAAAAAATCTAATGATGAATTTACAAAATTAATAGAAAATAGTAAGAAAATGATACAAAAGTATGCACTTATTGAAGAAATTTCCATTTTTAATAAAAAAATTACATCAGCACAAAATAGAGATGCTACAATAGCAAGAGAGTCTTACTCTGAGGTATTTGCTCCATTTATGAATGGGTACAATATCGCACTAGACCCAAAGGGTAAAGAGCTAGACAGCTTTGAATTTAGTAAAAGTTTTGCTAATATTGCGACTCTGAATTTTTTTATTGCTGGTGCTTATGGTTTTGAGGATCAGTTTTTGAAAAAATGCAACAAAATTGTAAGTTTAAGTAAATTGACTTTTAGTCATAAAATTGCAAAGGTAGTTCTATTTGAGCAAATCTTTAGAGCGCTTAGTATTTTAAATAACCACCCTTATCATAAATAAGGAAAAAGGAGAAGAGATGGGAAAAAAAGATTATACTTTGTTAAAAGTAGAGTTAGAAGATAGAAAAGCTAGAATTCAAAAAGTGATTAGTGATAATGAAAAGGAGATGAAAGCATTAAGCAGCTCTGATGTTAGTGATGAAGCTGATCAAGCTACAATTAGTACAGATGCAGCTATTGAACAAGCCATAACAAATAAGCAGTTAAAAGAGTTAAAAGAGATAGATTATGCTCTATTTAAGATGGAGAATGAGACATATGGTATATGTGAAATGTGTGAAGAGCCTATTGGAAAAGAGAGGTTAAAAGTAAAACCGCAGGCAAAATTTTGTATAGTATGTAGAGAAATTGTTGAAAAAACCTCTTAAAAAGGATTGGTTGATATGGGTTTAAAAAAGTTTATCTCTTTTGGTTTGATGCTTTTAGTTGTTATGGGTGTAGTTGTTTATAGTTTTGTTGGAGATGTTTATTCTTTTTCATTTTTTGGTAAAACTATAGAGCTTCCTATTGCAGTGTGGGTTCTTTTTCCTGCACTTTTGATGTATGTTCTTACAATTTTGCATCTGATGTTTTATGGCTCTTTAGGTTTTGCTAAGATGCGAAAAGTAAAAAATGATGGTGAGACACTTTTGCAAAATTCTAAAAATGCACTTTTAGGAAAAATGGTTGAAACAGAGTATAAAACAGATATATTCAAACTCCCAGGAGCTGTATTGCCTCTTTTAAATGTTGATCCAAAACGATATGCAGATCATAGAGTTTATGATGATGGAATTCAAGATATTTTAGATATTAAGAGAAAGATAGATGAAGGTGAAGTTGTAGATTTAACTCCTTTTTCACTAAGAGAAGATAATGCTCTGGTGATAAAAAATTATGAAAATAAAATAGCTATAGATAAAAATTATGCACAGATAGTTTTAAGAAGTAGCAAAGATAAAGAGTTGTGTCAAAAGGCTCATTTGGCTATAGCCTCTTTCTCCTCGCTAGATGAGATAAATAAATATGATATAAAGCCAACAAGAGAGCTTTTTAATGTTTTAGTTGATAGAGTCAATGACAAAGAGAATTCTTTAGAGTTACCTGATGAGTCGATTGTTGTTTATGCAAGAGAGTTAGATTTTGTAAGTAGAGATTTTATAGAGCTCGCTAAAAAACTCAAAACTAAACTAAATCCAGATAGATTAATGCTTCTTTTTGAGAGGTTAGCTCATGAGTTTCCAAGTGAAGCTGGTGAAGCTTATCTTTATGTTATGTTTGAACTTCAGATGGTGGACAATGCTAGAGATTTTTTGGAAAATACATCAGAAGATGAGTATATAAAGTTTAAGTATTTACTTTTTTTAAAAGATAGTGGTAAAACTTTTGATACAGAACTATTTATATAAACTAAAGTTTTGATAGATTTTTCAAAAAAAGATATTGTTGCTTTAGCTCCACTCGCTGGATATACTGATTTACCTTTTAGATCCGTTGTAAAAAAATTTGGAGTAGATCTTACATTTTCAGAGATGATAAGCTCAAATGCTCTTGTTTATAACTCCAAAAAAACTCTAAAGATGCTAGAGAAATCTCCACTAGAGACACCATATATTGTACAAATTGCTGGAGGAAGTGAAAATATAATCAAAGAGGCTGTTTTGATGCTTAATGATATGGAGGGGATAGACGGTATTGATTTAAACTGTGGCTGTCCTGCACCAAAAGTTGTCTCACAAAAGTGTGGCTCCTCTTTGCTTGAAGATTTACCTAAGCTCTCAAAGCTTGTAGAGACAATTAAAAAATATTCAAACAAAGAGTATACAAGTGTAAAAACAAGATTAGGATTTAATGAAAAATATCCTGTACAAATTGCTAAAATATGTGAAGATAGTGGTGCAGACTTTATAACATTTCATGGTCGAACAAGAGCTGGAAGATATAAATCAAAGGTCGATTATGATGCTATAAAAGAGGCAAAGATGGCTATAAAAATTCCTCTTATTGCAAATGGCGATATCACCTCTTTGGAGGTTGCAAACTATGTTAGAGATTATACTAAATGTGATGGTATTATGATTGGGCGAGGGGCTATTGGTAATCCTTGGATTTTTTATCAGATTAAAAACAATCTACAAAGTGTTCACAAAGATAAGATAAGAGAGATTGTGTTAGAACATTTTTTTGCGATGATAGATTTTTATGGAGATATAGGAGTTGCTATATTTAGAAAGCATCTGCACACTTACTCTAAATCTTTGCCAAATGCATCTGAATTCAGAGATAAGATTAATCGCATTGATAATAAAGATGATCTGAGAGTTGAGATTGAAGCATTTTTTGGTTAAAATTTATTTTTAAAATAAAAATATAGGGGAAAGATATGTTGGGAAATGATCCATTTTTGGAAGAGGATGATATATTTGGAGGGACAGCAGAAAAGAAATATTTTGATATTTTATTTCATGCAAATAGAAATTTAGTTGAGTTTTATCTCACTGCAAACTTAGAGAAGATTGCTATCATGGAACATATGTTAGAGGATAAGCTTGAAGATGGAATAGAAATGGATAGGTTTATCAGTAATTTTGCTGTAAATAATCCTGATATTGTAAGCAAAAGAGTAAAAGATTTATATATAAACGATATGGGGAGTATTCTTACTCAAAATGAGTAAAATTTTAGCGACTCTTTTTTTTTCTACAGCTTTATTATTTGGAGCAAAGGGTGGTAAATTTGATTATACTCATACTTTCAGCCTAAAAAAAGATGAAGTCGCTAAAATATCAGTTATAAAAAAAGATTATAAAACAAGTCCAAGAAAAGAGAGTGAAGTATCTTTTCGATGGACACTTTTTCATAATCACCTTCTAGTAATTCTTGTTAGTTATGAAGGTTTTACAACTCAGTATGTTTTAGAGAAAAGATATAAACGAGATAGTGTGAGTATCTGGCTTATGGGTGATTATGAGAGAGTGGGAGAGAGAGTTTTTTTAGCTTTGAAGTTTAGTGACTTTAAAGTTGATAAAAAGATAGCGATTTTAGATGTGATGATATTAGATCGTAAAAAGAGAGTTGAAGTTAGATTCATAAATCCAAAGAGAAGGTAAAGGTGGGCATTTGGAAGAGATAGAGGTGTTAATTAGCAACTTTATAAAAGAGATTGATGATGATGCATTTTTGTTATATCAAAAAATTTCGCAAGGAAAGATGCTTAGAGCAAAATTAGTTTCAAAAATTGCAGGTGATAGTGAAGATAGTAAAAAATTATCAGCAGTTATAGAGATGATTCATACAGCATCTCTTCTTCACGATGATGTTATAGATGAGTCAAAAACAAGACGAGGAGTTCACTCTATCAATGCTCTTTATGGAGATAAGAGTGCTATTATGCTTGGTGATATTCTCTATTCTAAAGGTTTTTTAGAACTTCTGTATTTTGATAAAGAGATTGCTAAGTTTATATCAGATGCAGTTTGTGAGCTTTCAGTTGGCGAGATGATGGATGTAAATCTTTCAAATGAGATAAATTTAGATAAAGTAAAATACTTTCAAATGATTTATAAAAAGACTTCTGTATTGATAGAAGCGACTGCAAAAAGTGCGGCTTATTTAGCTAAAAAAGATGTTATATCTTATGGGCTTTATGGAAAAAATCTTGGACTTGCTTTTCAGGTGATTGATGATGTTTTAGATGTTACTATGAGTGATGAACAGCTTGGAAAACCATCATTAGCTGATTTTAAAGAGGGAAAAACTACACTTCCTTATATTTATCTTTTTGAATCTTTAAATGATCAAGATGCACAAAGGTTAAAATCACTCTACAAAAAAGAGTTAACAGAAGATGAAAAAAACTGGATAAAGCAGAAGATGAGAGAGAGTGGGGCAATCTTAAGGGCAGTCGAATTTGCACAAAAATTGGGAAAAGAGGCATTAAAAGCTATTGAAGTTGATAAAAATGACGATTTACAAAGAGTTATTACAGATATGATAGAGAGAGATTTTTAATGCACTATTTTACACTAAGTTATACACATAAAAACACACCAATAGATACAAGAGAAAAATTAGCTTTTACAGATGATGAGGATTTAAAAAAATTTTATGAAAAAATTTTGGCACTTCCATGCATAAATGAAGTATTGATAATCTCAACTTGCAATAGAGTAGAGTTATTAGCAAGTGTAAATGATGTAAGTGAAGTTGCTGAGAATATACTTTTTGAGTTTGTAAACCACCATGAGCTTTTACCAGATGAGTTAAATGAAAAAGGAGATATTCATTATGATATAGAAGCTGTACATCATCTTTTTAGAGTAATATCTTCACTTGATAGTGTAGTTTTAGGAGAGACTCAAATTGTTGCTCAGATAAAAGATGCTTTCTCTTTTGCTTATGAAAACGGTTATTGTGGGCAAAAAGTTGCACGAGTTATGCAAAATGCTTTTAGATGTTCAGCTGCTGTTAGAAGCTCTACTGATATTTCAAAAAACCCTGTATCTGTTGCTAGTGTAGCGGTTACAAAAGCAAAAGAGGTTTTTGATGGAAATTTAGGTGGATATACTGCTGTTGTTGTTGGAGCTGGTGAGATGGGAGAGCTTACGGCTAAACATCTAGCAAAAGCTGGAGTGAATATCATAATTGTAAATAGAGATATTGAGAAGGCTCATAAATTAGCTAGTATGATTGATAGTGTAACAGTTACTGTTGAGCCTTTTTCGGAGCTTAAAAATCTTGTAAATCACTATAGACTTTTATTTTCTGCAACAGGGGCTTCTGGAGTTGTTATAGGAGATGATATTACTGAGCAAGTTTCATTTACAAGGCACTGGTTTGATATAGCGGTTCCAAGAGATATATCTCAAACAAATTGCAAAAATATAACGATTTATGCTGTAGATGATTTAAAAGGTATCATGGATGAGAACATCAAACAAAGAGAAAAAAGTGCAGAGGTAGCTTATGGCATAGTTGATAAGTTTACTCAAGATTTTTTTAAATGGCTTCAGACACTCTCTGTAAATCCCCTTATAAAAGAGATTAGAGATATGGCAAAAGAGTGTAGTGAAATTGAGATAGAAAAAGCTATTAAAAAAGGTTATATTGATAAAGATGCAAGAGAGCAGATGGCAAAAATTTTGCATGGAGCATTTAATGCTTTTTTGCACCATCCAACTCACAAATTAAAAAATATCGCTGAACAGCCCCAAGCTGATACAGTTGTTCAATCAATTCAGCTTGTTTTTGGATTAAAAACTAAACAAAGAAAAGCTCTTGATACATACAAGTGGGATTATCAAATAGAGAAAAAATCAAAAGATAGACCAAAGAAGGAGCTCTCTTGAGATTTTCTAAACTTTTTGCACCAACTACAAAAGATGCTCCAAAAGATGCTGTTCTTCCAAGTCATATATATTTAGTTCGAGGCGGTTTTATCTCACAAGTTGGGAGTGGGGTTTATAATTTTTTGCCTCTTGGAAAGATTGTGCTTGATAAAATCTCTAAAGTTGTTAAAGAGGAGTTAGATAGAGTTGGAGCATTGCAGACAGAGCTTGGATTTATAACTCCATCAAAACTTTGGAAGCAAAGTGGAAGATATGATAAATTTGGAAAAGAGCTTTTAAGATTTAGTGATCGTAAAAACAATGAGTTTGTTTTAGGTCCAACTCATGAAGAGGCTATGGTAGATCTGGTAAAAGGTAGAGTAAAGAGCTATAAACAACTTCCTATAAATCTCTATCAGATAAACACAAAATTTAGAGATGAAGCTAGACCTAGATATGGACTTTTAAGAGGTCGTGAGTTTTTGATGAAAGATGGATATAGCTTTCATGAAAATGAAGAGAGTTTAAAAGAGGAGTTTGCTTTGATGGAGCAGACTTACGGAAAGATATTAGATAGGTTGGGGTTAGAGTATAGGGTAGTTTTTGCAGATAGTGGAGCAATTGGTGGTAGTGGCTCAAAAGAGTTTATGGTTTTGGCAAAAAATGGTGAAGATGATATTGTAACTTGTGCATCTTGTGATTATGCTGCAAATATTGAAGCAGCAAAACGGACTAAACCAAAGATAGATAACCCTCAAATAGCTAAGGGTAAAACTCACACACCAGATATTAAAACTATCGAAGATGTTAGTAAGTTTTTCAAAGTTAACTCCTCTTGTGCTGTTAAGGCTATTGTAAAAAAAGCGATATTTGCAGATTTTAGTGAAATTGTTGTTTTTTTTATTAGAGGAAGTGATACTTTGCAAGAGACAAAAGCTTTGAGTGCCTCTTTAGCATTAGAGCTTGTAGATGTAAGTGAAAAAGAGCTTGAAGATGTGGGGTTGATAGCTGGGTTTATTGGGCCTGATGTGGAGATTAAAAAGTTTGTTGATTTAGAGTTAAAAGATGAAGAAAGTTTAATCTGCGGAGCCAATGAACTTGATTATCATTTTGGTGGATATAGTTTTAAAGATAGAGAGTTTGAGTATGTTGATCTGCTAGAGGTTTGTAAAGGTGATTTATGTAGCTGTTGTGGTGGAGTTTTGGATATAACAAAAGGTATTGAAGTTGGTCATATATTTGAGTTAGGAGATAAATACTCAAAAGCATTAGATGCAAACTTTTTAGATAGAAATGGAAAAGCAAAACCTTTTGTTATGGGAACTTATGGCATTGGTATAAGTAGACTAGTAGCTGTTGTAGTAGAACAGCACCACGATGAGAAAGGCTCTCTTTGGACAAAAGAGACATCACCGTTTGAACTCACTATCATTATCTCAAACATAAAAGATGAAGCACAAAAAAGCTTTGGTGAAGATCTATATCAAAAGTTAAAAGAGGAAGGTGTTGAAGTTTTACTTGATGATAGGGCTGAGAGATTTGGTTATAAGATGAGTGATTTTGAGCTTTTAGGGTTTCCTAAAGCTGTGATTGTTGGTAAAGGTTTGGTCGATGGAGAGGTTCAAATTGTGGATAGAAAGAGCTTAGAAAAAACAAATATCTCCAAAGATGAGATATTTGATAAATTGATGGAGTTTTAATGCCGTTTTTAATTGTCTTTTTTTTTATTGAGGTTTTAGTTTCAGTTGAGATAGCAGGTCGCCTTGGTGGACTTTTGACTTTTGTTGAGATTGTAGTCTCTGCGATGATCGGTTTTTTCTTATTAACAAACTTTCGATATACTTTATCTAAGAGTGCAACAGATCTTATGAATGGGTCTATCTCTATGCAAGATTTTCAGAAGATGAGTCTTTTTACTCTTATAGGTGCGGTGCTTTTGATAGTGCCTGGATTTTTCAGTGATATTATAGGTGTTTTGTTGCAGTTTAGTTTTTTTGGGAAGCTATTTGCAAACAGAGTTTTAAATTTAAAAAATAAAAATAATGATAAAAATATTAAAAATGAAGGAAAAGATGATGCGATTGATGTTGAAGTTATTGATGATAGCAATACTAAGCAGTAGTATAGTATATGCAAAAGAGGAGTTAAAAAGTGAAGTGGAGAAAGATATAGTCGCTTATGTTGAAAAGGCGATTAGTGTAAATAAAGACTTTACTTTAAAAGAGGTTAGAGTTAAAGAAGTAAAAGAGCTTGATGCGATAAAAGGTTGGAGTGTATATTTTTTAGATATTGATCTTTTAGTTATTGCAAAAGATAACAAAGTGATGACAGTACACGATAAAATCTTCTCAGATGGAAAATATATGACTAGAGACTTTATGAGTTTAAAAGGACAAATATCATTAAAAGATAGAATAGTTCCTGATATGGACAACTCATTTTATAAGAAGAATCATTTAGTTTATGGTGATGAAAGTGCAAAAGATAAGATAGTGATTTTTTCTGATCCTTTATGTCCATTTTGCCAAACTTATATGCCAGAGGTTTTTAAAGCTGTAAAAGCTGATCCAAAAAAGATAGCTCTTTATTATTATCACTTTCCACTATCTATGATACATCCACAAGCCCCTACTATCATAAAAGCTACAATGGCTGCTGAGAAAAAAGGAGTTAAAGATATTTTGATAAGAGTTTATGAAGCAAAATTTGCTCTAAAAACAAAAAATGAAAATTCAACCCTTGAAGCATTTAATAAAAAATTGGGAACAAATTTAACACTAAAAGAGATAAACACACAAGAGATATTAGAGACTTACAGTAAAGATTTAGAGTTAGCTGGCAAGATGATGATAAGTGGCACACCAACTGTTTATGTGAATGGGAAGAAAGATTTTACAAGAACTAAGTACAAAGAGATATTGGGAATTAAATGAAAAAACTAATAATAGCAACAAGAGGAAGCAAACTAGCACTTTGGCAATCTGAACATATCAAAGAGGTTCTTGAAAATGCTTATGAAGGACTTGAAGTTGAGCTTAAAGTTATGAAGACAAAAGGGGATATTCTCCTTGAGACATCTTTGGCAAAAATTGGTGGAAAAGGGCTTTTTACAAAAGAGCTTGAAGAAGCTATGCTTAGAGGTGAGGCTCATATAGCTGTTCATAGTTTAAAAGATGTGCCAACAGA
>Ga0256834_1000384_pt1 | contig 32148 bp, 23 predicted proteins | sample 4281140metaG_FD_190536 | JGI IMG/M metagenome (GOLD analysis project Ga0256834, IMG submission 190536) | Hydrothermal vent microbial communities from East Pacific Rise, Pacific Ocean - 4281-140 | ecosystem: Environmental > Aquatic > Marine > Hydrothermal vents | place: Pacific Ocean: East...
TATAGATTCTGATTTTTTATCGGACAACAATGAATATTTTTAAAATTTTTCTATATAAAAATCCCGTTTTGAACGGGAGTAACCAAAATACAAATTTAAAGCAAAAAAACATATTGCCAAAAAAAACTTATCAACAATGAATTGTTAGTAAATTTTTCATTGAAAAAAGGATAAAAATCATTAATAGGATTATTTTTGACAAACTCAAAACACCAATCCATGTTCAAATTTAAAATTTTGCCCCTGCTACTGATTTTTTTCACAGGAGCCATTGCACAGGTAACTACGTCCAAGATCGAAGGGACGGTTAAAGACCAGAACGAACCGCTTGGCGGTGCGGAAATTAAAGTAACCCATTTGCCTACGGGAACGGTGACGGGTGTGATATCAAGAATGAACGGAACATTCACGGTACCTAACTTACGTGTAGGTGGTCCCTACACGGTGGAAGTGAATTATATGGGTTATAAGCCGGTAATACTGGAGAATATTTATCTTCAGTTGGGAAAAACTTACAATGTTGATGTGGTTTTGATACCGGATTCGCAAAAGCTGGGAGAGGTGGTGATCACTACATCCAAAAATCAAGTGTTCAACAGCGACCGGACGGGATCGGAAACGAATATTGATGAAAAAACCATCTCCCAATTGCCGTCCATTACACGTTCCGCCGCCGATTATTATCGCTTGGAACCTACGGCAAGCAACGGCTCTTTTGCCGGGCGAAACGATCAATTCAACAACTTTTCGTTGGACGGTTCCATTTTCAATAACCCGTTCGGATTGGATGCGGCTACACCCGGCGGACAATCCAATGCACAGCCGGTTTCTTTGGATGCCATCGAGCAAATTCAAGTAGCCGTGGCGCCTTATGACGTTACATTGTCCGGATTTACGGGTGCTTCGGTGAATGCCGTAACCAAGAGCGGAACCAACCGGTTTCACGGAACCGTTTTCGGATTTTTCCGCAATCAGGATATGACCGGAAAGGTAAATTTGTCCGGAACCCAACTCAAGCCTCAGCTCAAGCAAAATCAAGCGGGTTTTTCGCTGGGCGGTCCGATTGTTAAAAACAAACTTTTCTTCTTCTTGAATTATGAGGTGGACGATCGAAGTGACTTAGGTTCTATGTATATCGCCAAAAAACCCGGACGCGCAGGAGGAAATGTTTCCCGTGTGGAAGCTTCGGATCTCGAAGAAGTAGCCGGTTTGTTGAAATCCATCGGTTATGATCCGGGCCCCTATGAAGGTTATACGCATTATACCTATTCCGATAAAGGCTTGCTTAAATTGGATTGGAACGCCACGCAAAATCACCGAGTAACTTTTACAGTCAATTATTTGAAAGCATGGCGTGATTTGAATGCACATCCCGAGGCTATTATGCACCGCGGTCCCGATAAAACCGTTTTGCAATTCTATAAGTCGGGATACCGGATACACAATAATATTCTATCCGGTTTGTTGGAAGTGAATTCCACCTTTGCCGATGGAAAAATTTCCAATAAAATGCAAGCCGGATATACTTATTTTAACGATTTCAGAACTCCGAAATCGGAGCCTGCGCCGGTGATCAATATCGTTAAAGACGGACAACCTTATATCATTGCCGGACACGAACCTTTTTCCATTCACAATCATTTGAAGCAATTCGTATGGCAATTCACCGATAATGTGAATTATTACATGGACAATCATACGATTACGGCGGGTGTGTCGTTTGAAAAATTTCATTTCTGGAATTCCTTTAATCTCTTCGGATACGGTTTTGATATTTTTCAAACCTATACCATGGATCAATTTCGGGATTCCATTGCGTCGGGATATATACAAAGTCATTTTGAAGCCGCTCGTGCTGCGGATGCCGCCGGAAATTGGAACATTACGCGTTTGGATGTCGGACAACTCGGCGTTTATGCTCAGGATAAATGGGAAATCAACGACAAGCTGAATGTGACCTTTGGATTACGTGTCGATAAACCGTTGTATTTCAATACGCCTCAATATATTAAAGAAAAAATCAAACAAGCCGGCTCGGATTATATCGCCGAAGATGTTACTTGGTATGACGAAAACGGAAATACGGTAAAGCTTTCCGCCCGTGATTTGCCGAAGGGGAAAGTATTGTTGTCACCGCGTTTCGGATTTAATTGGGATGTAAAAGGCGATAAAACCTTGCAGGTGAGAGGCGGAAGCGGTGTTTTCACGGGACGTTTGCCTTTCGTTTGGATTGGTAACCATGTGGCTAATGTCGGTCGTTGGTATTTTACGCCTGTCGCGCCCGATTTCAATTTCCCGCAAGTGTGGCGAACCGATGTGGGTGTGGATAAAAAATTCGAAAACGGTTGGATCGTTTCGGGAGATTTGGCTTATACGAAAGATATAAATGGAATGATGGTGCGTAATTATGGTTTGAAGCCGCCATCGGGAACCCTCAATAGTCCGGTCGATAAACGTCCGGTTTATACCGCTGCCGATCATGCGGTCATGCCCGATTATGGCTTGCCGGCCGATGCTTTTGTGTTCACCAACACGAAATTGGGGCATGCTTTCAATGCTACCTTTAAAATTCAAAAGTCTTTTGAAAATAATCTAAGATTTAGCTTGGCCTACAGTTTCTTGGATTCTTATGATGTGAATTCCATTGAAGCGGAAATAACCGGCGATGCTTTCATGCGTAATCCCGCTTTGGGTAATGTTAATAAAGATCGTTTGGCGCATTCGCTTTACGGTGATCGCCATCGTTTCGTCGGTTATGTTGTTAAGTCATGGAATTACGGTAGCCGGGAGCAGTGGTCGACCAGCTTGGCCGCATATTATGAAGTGGCACAGGGCGGACGTTTTTCCTATACCTATTCCGGTGATATCAACGGTGACGGATCACCTTTGAACGATTTGCTCTATATTCCCACCGAAGAGGAAATTCAACAAATGCATTTCGATACTTCCAACGGCTTGAGCGAAGAACAACAACGCTTGGCATTCAATACTTTTATCGCTCAAGATCCATATTTGAGCACGCACCGCGGCCAATACATGGAAAAATACGGTGCATTGAGTCCTTGGCGGCATCGCGTCGATTTGAAATTGACTCAAACCTTGAAAATGAAAAACAATACCCGCTTGGAATTCAATCTGAATATGCTCAATTTTACCAACTTATTGGATGAAGAATGGGGGCATATTCAATTGCCGACCAATCGTCAGCCGCTGGGTGTTTACATCAACGCCAACGGCGAACCGATTTATTCTTTCGACCCGAATCTTAGACATTCTTTCACGAATGATTACAGTCTTGATTCCCGTTGGCAAATTCAAGCGGGGTTGCGCTATGTTTTCTAGTTAGACTAGATAATGTTCTGTAGTGTATAAAGGCACTTGTTGTATGCAGGTGCCTTTTTTGTTGCGCCGGGGCAGCGGAGAAACGAAAAATTAGAATTTGAGTTTTGGTGTTTTGTATACGATTTTAGGCAGGAGGGTTTCGTATTTTCCGGCCAATTGGCCGCAAGCCGCATCGATGTCTTGTCCGGCGCTGTGTCTGATGGTGGCGGTGATTCCCGCTTCTTTCAGACGTTTTTGATAACGCAGGAACCACCGGTCGCCTGCATCTTGATAATTATTGAAGGAGTTCGCAGGGTTGTAACGGATCAAATTTATTTTGGAAGGAACGCGTTTTGCATAGTGAATTAGCGCTTCAATGGCAAGGTCATTATCGTTGATGTCTTTTAAAACGAGGTATTCAAAAGTAATTTTATTTTTGGTTTTTCGATACCATTCCCGTAATGATTCCATAAGGGGAATTAATCCACCGGTTCGTTCGTTAACGGGCATTAGTCGCGATCTAACTTCGTCGATGGCGGAATGTAGCGATACGGCCAGATTGATTTTGGGTTGATCGGAAGCCAGATGTTTGATCATTTTGGGAATGCCTGCCGTTGAAAGTGTTATTCGTTTGGGAGATAAACCCAATCCCTTGGGCGAAGTGATTATTTCAATGGCTTTATTAACATTTGTGTAATTTAACAGCGGTTCGCCCATGCCCATGAAAACAATATTGGTCAAGCGGCGGGTATAGTGTTCGTCGGCCAAATCGATGGCTTGTTTAACTTGATCCACTATTTCGGCATAGGTTAAATTGCGCATTCGCTTAAGTTTTGCCGTTGCGCAGAAAGTGCAATCAAGACTGCATCCTACTTGTGAAGAGACGCACACGGTTACGCGCTTGCCGGTTGGTATTACCACCGATTCCACATGTAATCCGTCGGGTAGTTCGACAGCATTTTTTAAGCTACCGTCTTTGCTTTGAAGCGTTTCATTCAGTTGTGCGGTTTCGATAAAAAAATGTTCTTGAAGTTTGAGGCGTAATGGCTTGGAAAGATTGGTCATATCCTCAAAGGAAGTGACGTGTTTTTGCCACAGCCATTCTAAGATTTGCTTGGCGCGATAGGGTTTTTCGCCTTCTCTTGCCAGCCATTTTTCCAATTCTTCCTGTGTAAGAAGTCGAATATTTTTTGGTGTTGTTTTTTTCATGAATTTTAATCGATTTCTTCAAAAACGGCATCTTCGGCATCGGTTTGGCGTCCGGATTTATTGATGTAGGTTTTGCCGGGTTCGGTGTTTTCCTCCTTAGGACGATAGTAAGGGTTTCGGAATTGTTCTTCGAAGCGTTTTTGGGCTTTTTCCATCATTTTGTTTACGAGAAAGGGAGCTAAAAGTCGCATCAAAAAGCGATAAAGCAGCATAAAGAATATGAAGTAAAGTAAAATTTTAAATAGCATGAAAAACAGGTTTTTATTTGGGCATGAAATATACGAAATATATAAATCGGAAAAAACATGCGATTAGTGACTTGTCAGGAAATAGCCTTTGTATATTCGGATTTTTTCATAGGAATTGTTTTGTAAATAGCATTCGAAATAACCTTCGATAGTATCGTTGTTGTATTTCAGGATTTTAACATAACCGCTATTGGGAGTAGTCCGGTAGATTCTTGTCGAATCGTAAAACCACTCTGCATAAGCCGTGGCGGGCATAGGTGTCCCGTTTTGCCAAACTTCCGAAAAATGGTATGGGTTGTTTACCCTGATGGGGTGGGGTATGTGAATATGTATTAAACTACCGTTAATGGTTAGAGTGGAATCTTCCTTGATGCGGGCTTCTTCCGAGTTTTTAAAGAGGGGTTGTCCTTCGCTTTCTTCTATAAAATATGAGATGGAGTTGATGGAGAAATTTTTGTTTAACATACCGGGAGTGATATATCGAGGGTTTTTGCAGCAGTTTGATAGTAAGAGTGTTATAATTAGAATTGGAAGTGATTGTTTAAGTGTTTTCATAGCCGTTCCGTTTTAAAAATGATAAATCATTTGCCAGTCGAAGAAACCTTTGGTGATTTTTCTGCTTTCGTAATTATTTTCGACGGTAAATTCAAAAATTCCTCTAATGAAATTTTCTTCCGGGTTGTATTCCAAAATGCGTAAATAGGAATCCGGGCCGCCGGTGGAATACAGGTTATCGCCTTCAAAAAGGGAATAGATTATCGTGTTACGGTTAAAATAGTCGGAACTGTCGAAGGCATCGAAGTGATAAATGCCAGGGCCGTGAAAATGATGTATATTTATCCATATGGCAAAGCGGCTGTCGATTAAGTTGGTGCTATTGCTTTTCGGATAGTAATTTAAACGAATAAATAAAGTGGAATCGGTCGAATAAATTTCGGCAGGCAATGATTGGGCATCATAAAGTGCGGGTGTATATTCCAAAATAACGGGTTGGCCGTTTAACTCGAAATAAAATTGATTGTCGTAAAGTTCATTTACTCTAATGGCCCGGCGACAACAAGCATTTGCCGTGATGACTATTGCTGCCGTGATGAGTATTTTCAGGAGCTTTTTCATGGTATTTGATTTCTAGAAACGGTATGATAGACCGGTTTCGATACTAGTGTAGTTTCCGTTATAGATGTGATTTAGGGATATTTCCGCTGATATGTTTTTATAAAAACGATATTGAAAATTGAGTTGAAAGCCGTAGAATTTATTAAGGTAATCGTGAGGTTCTTTGCTTCTTTGGTAGATTATTTTGTCATTGTCATAAACGGTAAAACGGTAGGTTTGTGAACCGATTAAAAATTGATGGAAAAAATTCATTGTAGCGCCAAAATCTTTGTATTTGAACAGGAATCCCGTGGTAAAATACATGGCGGGAAAGTAGCGTATCAAGCGGTATTCATATTGACCGGAAGATCGATATTCTTCGGTTTTGAATGGGGAATACGCCAAAGAAAGAAGAGTAAAGAATTGGCTTGGATTTTGCTCGTTGCCGAACGAAAGGCCCAGTACGCCTTTGAGGTATGGCATGGGCCTCGGGCGAGTATGTTGATACGGACTGTTATTCGGAAAGGTTAAGTTTATTCCGGTTCCCAAGGCGTAATACGAGATAAAATGATTTTCCGAAGCGGATTCGGATTGACCGTAAGTTGCTATTACGGGAAAAATCAAAAGAATCCACCGCATTGGATATTTGTTTTGGGCCATGGGTTATTTTTACAATTAAAAAGCAAAAATTATGCCTAACTTGAATTTTCAATAAGAAATGCCAATTGAATTGTTTTAATAAATGTAAAATAAAGATGTTAAAATTTTAAATTTAATATCTTGTCTGCCGTTATTTTTGCGAGTTTTCGAGCGCTTTCTTCCGAAAGGCCGGCTATATGTGGGGTGATAATGATGTTGGGGCGGTTAAGTAATCGCTGCAATGTATCCGGAAAATTTCCTTGTTTTAGTCCTTCATTAAACGAATGGTGTTCATATTCGATGACGTCCAGTGCGGCACCTAGGATTTTTCCTTTATCCAAGAAATGAAGAAGAGATTCGGTCTCAACCGTTTCGCCGCGAGCGGTATTGATGAGGTAGAAATTTTTTTTCATTTTTTCAACAAATCGAGCATTGACCATGTGGTGGGTTTTCGGTGTAAGCGGAACATGTAAACTAATGATGTCTGCGCGTTGAAAAATTTCTTCCGGATGGGTTTGACGGGCAAAACGGTCACCTTTTCCGGGTATAATATCATGACAAATGACTTCGCAACCGAATACGGACAACTTTTCAGCGAAAGCTTGGCCGGTGTTGCCGTAGCCGATAATTCCAACGACTTTACCTTCCAATTCGTTGCCGAGAAAGGCGTTTCTATTCCAATTCCCGTTTTTAACATCCATTGCAAATGCGAAGGATTTGCGTATCAAACCGAGCAAAAGCCATAGGGCATGTTCGGCCACGGCATTGCGATTTCCTTCGGGGGCATTGATTACGACAATATTTTTGAAGGCGGCATATGTTTTATCGATACCTTCGGTGCCGGAACCGACGCGAGCGATAAATTTAAGTTGTTTTGCACGGTCGATTAAAAACTTGTCCACCGGAATGCGGCTTCGCAGAATAAGTCCTTGATAGGATGCTATTTTTTCGGCGATGTGTTTATAATCGCCGTTTAAGTCCTCGTCCACCGTCCAGCCGTTTGTGCGGAGTAGGCTATCGAGGAGGGGATGGACCGGGTCAATGCGGAGAATTTTCTTGGAAAATATTTTTGAAGTATTCATAAGTTATTTTCAGTCCTTCTTCCAACGGAACCAAATCGGAATAGCTGAGGAGTTTTTGCGCTTTGGAAATGTCGGCCAGGGAGTCTCGGACGTCGCCTGGACGGGCCGGTCCGAATTCGGGGTGGGCTTTTTTTTGGGCAAGGGCGGCTATTTTTTCAAGCAATCGGAGCAGGGAAGTTCGTTTTCCGACGGCTATGTTATATACTTGATTGACGGCATTTTCTGATGCAAAGAAAGCGCGAATGTTGGCTTGCACGGCATTTTCGACGAAGGTAAAATCCCGGGTTTGTAATCCGTCTCCGTTGATGACGGGGCGTTTGCCGGTGATAACGGCTTTCATGAAAAGCGGAATAACGGCGGCATAGGCGCCGTTGGGATCCTGTCGTGGGCCGAAAATATTAAAATAACGCAGGCCTATGGTTCGGGTGCCGTATAATTTTCCGAAAACACCGGCATACAGTTCGTTCACCAGTTTGGTTACGGCATAAGGCGATAGCGGATTTCCGGTATTGTTTTCGCGTTTGGGCAATTGGGTACTGTCGCCGTAGGTTGAGCTTGATGCGGCGTAAATCATGCGTTTTGGACGTGAGGCATTTTTAAAGGCGGTGAGCACATTCAAAAATCCGTTGATATTGACTTGGTTGGTGGTCAACGGATCTTCGATCGAACGCGGCACGGACCCCAGCGCGGCTTGGTGAGAAATATAATCGGATTGTTCCACTAGATTTTTGACCAAATTGTAATCGCGAATGTCTCCTTCCACAATTTCAAGCGCCGGATTGTCATCAAAAGCTTTTAGGTTTTTCCTGAAACCGGTGGAAAAATTATCGAGCACAATTACTTTCCGGGCATTATATCGAAGCAAATATTCCACAATGTGTGATCCGATAAATCCGGCACCGCCTGTAATCAGGAATGTAAAATTCAAATTGCCGTCATGAAATTTTTTTTCATACATAATCAAAGCCGTTTGGTGATGACCGAACGTGGAAGGAATGATTTGACGTCGTATATGATTCCGTTGTTTTTTTTGAGTTTTACAAAATCCAAATCTTTAAATTCGCGATGAGCAACGGCAAGGATGATGGCATCGTAAGGAGCGTTAGCTTCGGGGTTGGGGGTTAGTTGGAATCCGTATTCGTGTTTGACTTCTTCCGGGTTAGCCCAAGGGTCATAAATATCCACATTGATTTTGTAGGATAAAAGTTCGTTGATTACGTCGATGACGCGAGAATTACGGATATCTGGGGTGTTTTCCTTGAAGGTAATTCCCAGCACCAAAACTTTGGAGCCTTTTATGGTTAAATCGTTGTGAATCATGGTTTTAACCGTTTCGGCCGCGACGTATTTCCCCATGCTGTCATTCATGCGTCTTCCTGCGAGAATAATTTCCGGATGATATCCCGCTTCTTGGGCTTTTTGTGCCAAATAGAACGGATCTACGCCAATGCAATGTCCGCCTACCAATCCGGGTGTGAATTTGATGAAATTCCACTTGGTGGCGGCGGCTTCCAAAACATCGGAAGTGTCGATATTCAGCAGGTTAAAGATTTTTGCCAGTTCGTTGACGAAGGCTATGTTGATATCACGTTGGGCGTTTTCGATAACTTTGGCGGCTTCGGCTACTTTGATGGAAGGTGCCGGGTGTGTTCCCGCTTGAATGATGGTTCGGTATAAGGCGTCGATTTTTTGTGCGGCTTCGGGAGTTGAACCGGAAGTAATTTTTTTGATGTTGTGTATGCGTCTTTTTTTATCGCCGGGATTGATGCGTTCGGGTGAATACCCTGCAAAGAAGTCGAGGTTAAATTTGAGTCCCGAAGTTTTTTCCAATACGGGTACGCAAATTTCTTCCGTGACACCGGGGTATACAGTGGATTCATAAATTACGATGTCGCCGTGTTGAAGGTATTTTCCTACGGTTTCGCTTGCTTTGATCAAGGGTGTCAGCACGGGACGGTTGTGTTTGTCGATGGGCGTGGGTACGGTAACGATGTAAATATTGGAGCCGGTCAGATCGGAGGGGTTATCCGTAGGATAAAATCCGGCATGGCGGTCGTTTTTGGATTTCAATACCGATTGTAATTCTCCGGGTTCGGCTTCTTTGGTGATGTCGTAGCCGTTCCGTAGTTCATCGATGCGTTTGGGATTGATATCGAAGCCGGTTACGGGATAATGTTTGGCAAATTCAATGGCCAAAGGCAGTCCCACATAGCCCAGTCCGATAATGCTTATTTTATCATTTGAATTCATTCGGTTTAATTTTTAGGATTCGGAGGAGAAAAACCGGTGGAAAAATTCTTTGAATTTTTCTTTGAATGTCTTACGATTTGTGAAACTGTATGCTTTGTAGCCTTCGCGTCCGTATGCATAAGCATAACGACTGTGATATGCGTAACGTTTCAACAGATTGATGCGATAATCGTTGTAAATGATACCGATATTGTCGATGGTTTTATTTTCGTGGTATTCGTTGACGAGGTTCAAATAACTTTTTTTGGAATAATTTTCCCGGATAACATAACCCATGAAGTCGGCGTATTGATTGAGAATAATACTGTCGGGAACCAATCCGAGGGGCGGACTGTCCACAATGATATAATCGAATTCTTGCATAAGATAGTCAAATAAGTGATGAACTCTGTCGCTTTCGATTAATCCTGCGATATCGTCTTTGAAGTTTTGTATGGAAGATCCGGCGGGGATAAAATAGAGGTTTTTAACGAAGGTTTCTTTGATGATATCTTGGGGTTGCATGTCTGTTTTCAATAAGAAGTCACTGATGCCCGTTCCGTTGGATTTTAGTTTGAAATAGCGGTAAGTTTTCGGTTTTCGTATATCGAATTCGAGCAAAACGGTTTTTTGTCCGCCGGAAGCATTAATAGCGGCTAAATTGCTTGAAATGAATGTTTTTCCTTCGCCGGAAGTGGTGGAAGTGATGATGATGGTCTTGGCTTTATTCTTTGCCGGTAAAGTAAAGCGAATATTGGTTCTGAGGGTGCTAAAAGATTCTCTGATTTGCGTGCCGGATTTGTCGTTTAGAACGGGTAATTTTTCATTGTTGTGGGAATGGAAAATGGTGCCGATTAGCCGGATGGGGGTGAGGCGTTTAATTTCTTCTTCGGCATAAATGGTTTCGTCGGTGACGGTTTTTATCAATATCCAAAGGGCGGGCAATAGTAAAGCAATCATCAAGAACAAGAGATAATTGGCTTGGCGGTTGGGGGCGATGGGGCTTTGGCCTGTGTCTTTGGCATTGTCCAATACCTTGATGGTGGATTGGTTGGATGCTTTCACGATGTTGACTTCATTGCGTTTTTGGAGCAAGTAACTGTAAATTTCATCTTTGATTTTGTAATCGCGTTTGAGGTCGATGAAGTTTTTCAATTCCGAAGGTAATTTGTTGAGTTTGTTTTCCAGTGCATTGATTTGGGATTGCAGGAATTGCATTTGTCGATTGAGGTTGTAAAGTGCCGAATGGACTGCCGTTTCCAGCGCCGATTTCAATTCTTCTATTTTGAGATTTAATTCTTGCACGGGGATGGCATCGGGACTCAGGGTGGCTTCCAGTTGTTTTTTTTGGATGCTTAAGGAGGTGATTTGCTTTACTTTATCAACAATTAATGGGTCTTCAATGCCTACAACCGAAGGAGCGGGGATTCGATCCAAGTGATTATTGCGGATGGTATTGAGCAGGGTTTGGTAATACATTTTTTTGGTGGAGAGCTGGTTTTTGGTTTGATCCAATTCGATTAATTGGGAATATAGGTTGGCCGAAGGGTTGTCCAGTGCGAATTCCACTTTTCCTTTTTGAAAAGCTTCCAATTTTTTGCCCGATGCGTCCAAATCTTTTCGTATAAATTTCAAGGTGGAGTCAATGAATTTGAGCGTATTAATGGCAAAACTGTTTTTATCTTCCAGGAGTTTGTCTTTCAGTTCACTCACCGAAGTGTTGAGAAATTTTTCCAATTTCTTTTTATTTACGCCTTTCATGGACAAACGTATCATGGAAGTGCCTTTCACATTTTGCACAAATAAATGCCGGAAATGGTTGACTACGGAATTGAAGTTTAAAAATTTAAAAAAATAAATTTTGTTTTTTTTCGCTTCGGCTTTCGGATTTAGGATGATGGTGCCGTGAAAAAAATCTTCGTCGATGTGTTCGCCGAATCGATAGTTTTTTTTGAATGTTTTATTTTTGAGCTGGATTTTCCGGGTTTGTTCGTCGTGATAATTCCATGCGGTGAAAAGACTGTCTTCGGTTTGATAGCTTAACGTAAATGTGTCGGGAGAAACTATGCGGATGGCGAAGGGAAGTCCGGTGATTTGATATTGTTTTTCATCCGGTTGAACGATGAAGGGAGCTTTTCCGTAGATATCAACCGGAAAGTATTTTCCTTCTATGTAATAATCGATATAAAGTTTTAGTTTTTTAACGATTTGTTCGTTATGGTTACGGGATTTAAAAGTGGTCATTATCGTATTAACCTTGTCGCTGGGTCCGCCCCAATTAAATACTAAACTCATATTGGTGGTAAAGAAGGGATTTTGGCGGTCTTTGACGGAAATCAACGTATCAAGTTTGTAAATATTGGGTTTTCGTTTATTATATTCGTGTGCCAAGAATAATCCCAAGAGCATGGTTGCCAGGAACCACGGCCAGTTTTTCAGCATGCGAAAAAAAAGCAACTTGACGTTGATAAAATCTTCGACGTGTTCTTTGAAGTTTTTTTCTTTTTCCGTCATGTTTTCCTGCGCTTATTTGGTTCTGTTCGAGAAAAGGTAAATGGATATTCCGAAGGAAACGATACTGAATACCGTAGTAAGGGTTGAAATTAAGGTGGTTCCGGTTCCGATGGTTTTTTGCGGTAGCGGTTTAACATAAACGATATCATTGTTTTGCAAATAAAAGAAGGGTGAATTCATGACGCTTTTCCGGGTTAAGTCCAAATGTTCGATTTGCCGGGTTCCATCGGCTAATTGGCGGATAATCATAACGTCGGTGCGGTCGCCGGTCAGTTGAATATCGCCGGCTTGGGCAATGGCTTTGAGTATATCGGGGTTTTCTTCGAGCAATATAACGGTTCCGCTGTGTGCCACTTCGCCGAGAACCGTCACTGATATTCCGGCCGGGAGTACTTTCACGTAAACGTCTTCGGGATGGCGAAAGAATTTTCGTAGTAATTCGTCTTTAATATCTTTTTTGAGTTCGTCGGAGGTTTTGCCACGTGCTTTGATTCGACCGATTACCGGTAAGTCAATAAATCCTTCTTTGTCGACGTGATAGGTGATGAAATAGGTGTTTTGTCCCGATATGTTTCGCGTATCTGTTTTGCCGGTTAACAATTGGTTGATTTGTTCGTCGCGGGTTTTGATGTCGATATAGATTCGGTCGAAAGTTTTAAAGCGATATGCTTCGTTCCCGTGCGCTTGAATTTCGGAATGATCGTTTTGCAAATAAATCAATTTTTTGGTGGGAATACACGACTGCATAAAAACCAATAAAAAAATAATGCTTCCTAAAATCCCGGTTCGTTTAAAATTCATGGCATTGCTCTAAATGATTTTACAAATATAGTCAAAATTCCAAATCGGGGTAGAGAAAATCGTTATGGGGATATCGTTTGATATGAATTTTCCGGACTTCGTCATAAAGGGTTTTTCGCAGGCGGTCGAATCCTTTTTTGCTGATGGCGGAAATCATGACGACGGGCGAGTCGTAAATTTTAAATTGGTTTTTCAATACCGTGAGTTGTTCCGGGGTGATCCGATCGATTTTATTTAGGACGAGGATGCTGTTTTTGTTCGCTGCACCTATTTCGGCGAGGGTTTCCCTTACGGTAGTCAAGTGTTTTTGCATTTGCGGGTGCGCGGCGTCGGCGACATGAAGCAAGAGATCTGCTTCGCGGATTTCGTCGAGCGTGGATTTGAAAGCTTCGATCAGTTGTGTGGGTAATTTACGAATAAATCCGACGGTATCGCTCAATAGAAATGGCAAATTGCCGATTTGGATTTTATCGACTTTGGTATCCAGTGTGGCGAAAAGTTTGTTTTCGGCGAACACGCCCGATTTGGCCAAGGCATTCATCAGGGTGGATTTACCAACGTTGGTATAACCTACCAGAGCAACACGTACCAATTTTCCCCGGTTGCTACGTTGCACTTTCTTTTGCTTGTCGATTTTGGCCAATTGTTTTTTTAGATCGGCAATACGTTTGTTTACGATACGCCGGTCGGTTTCGATTTCCCGTTCGCCGGGGCCGCGCATGCCGATACCGCCGCGTTGGCGTTCGAGGTGAGTCCACATGCCTTTTAAGCGGGGAAGCAGGTATTGATATTGTGCCAGTTCCACTTGCGTTCGTGCATGAGCGGTGCGTGCGCGCATGGCAAAAATATCGAGAATCAAAGTGGTCCGGTCAAGGATTTTAACGCTTAATTCTTTTTCCAAGCGGAATTGTTGAGCCGGCGAAAGTTCATCGTCAAAAACCACCGTATCGATTCGGTTTTCGACAATAAATCTTCGGATTTCTTCCAGTTTTCCTTTCCCGACAAATGTTTGCGGATTGGGATGCGAGAGTGTTTGGATAAAACGTTTTACGGGTTGTCCGCCGGCGGTTCGCACCAAAAATTCAAGCTCATTCAAGTATTCTTCCAGTTCCTGCCGGGTTTGCCCTTTTGTAACCAGTCCGACGAGAATAGCCCTTTCGGGGGACGCTTTGATATTTTTGTTCTCGATCAAAGGGATAAATCTTTTCTTGCAAAAGTAAAGAAATTCCGAATTTATAACGGGATGTAATTTTGTTTATGCATTTGATTTTATTGGGCGCACAAATGTTTATTCGATTTTTTTGTAACAAAATCCGGGTTTATACGTATATATAAGTGAAAACACAAATCAGCGCCATGAGACAACTGAAAATCACCAAACAAGTCACCAACCGCGAGACTGCCTCTTTGGACAAATATCTTCAAGAAATTGCCAAGGTAGATTTGATAACCGCCGACGAAGAAGTGGAATTGGCTCAACGTATCAAAGCAGGAGATGAAAAAGCATTGGAAAAATTGGTGAAAGCCAATTTGCGTTTTGTCGTATCGGTTGCCAAGCAATATCAAAATCAAGGTCTTTCCTTGCCCGATTTGATCAACGAAGGAAATATGGGATTGATTAAAGCGGCCAAGCGGTTTGACGAAACACGCGGATTTAAGTTTATTTCCTATGCGGTATGGTGGATTCGCCAGTCCATTTTGCAAGCATTGGCGGAGCAGTCGCGTATTGTGCGTTTGCCTTTGAATAAAATAGGAACGATAAATAAAATCAATAAAGCATATGCTTTGCTTGAACAAAAATTGGAACGTCCGCCTTCGGTGGAAGAGTTGGCCGAGGAATTGGATATGAATCCTTCCGATGTGAAAGAATCGTTGAAAAATGCAGGGCGCCATATTTCCATGGATGCCCCGCTTGTGGAAGGTGAAGACGCCAATTTATATGATGTATTGCGTGCCGGCGATATGCCCAATCCCGATAAAGAATTAATGCAGGAATCACTTCGCATAGAAATCGAGCGCGCTTTGAATACGCTTACGCCGCGGGAAGCCGACGTGATTCGTTTGTATTACGGCTTAAACGGAAATCATCCCTTGACTTTGGAAGAAATCGGCGAAACGTTCGGTTTGACACGTGAGCGGGTTCGTCAAATCAAAGAAAAAGCCATACGTCGTTTGAAACATAATTCCCGGAGCCAAATTTTGAAAAAATATTTGGGATAAATTTAAAACTTAATTGATTAAACTTGCAAATCCGGTATGTAATCAGGCATACTGGATTTTTATTTGCTCATATCAAGGGATAAATGGCAAGTGCATGATTTTGATGTTGGAAAATTGGTGTTTTTGATTTCATTTAACCGGATTTTAAGTACAATCTTCGATTTTTGTTGACAAAGTATCGTGATGGAACCGGCTCATTCGATGTCAGAGGATTGTAGATAGAAATCTAAGGACAAAAGGCAGGGATGTTTCGAAAAAGTCGATTATTTGCGGTTTTATTTTTGCTTGAATTTTCGTAATATGTCACCGCAAAAAACGAGATTTATGAGAAGAGGTTTTGCAGGACTGTCGATTTTGTTTTTTTCCTCGATTCTTTTGGCTCAACAGCCGGATCCTTTCTATCTGGACAGCACGGCTGAAGCGATGGTTGATCGAATGTATAAGGCGATGACGCCGGAAGAAAAAATCGGTCAGTTGTTTATGATGCGCATTCCTTCGGAATATACTCCCGAGAATATCCGGCTTGTGGAGCATTATTTGCGTGATTTACACATGGGCGGAATGGGTTATTTGAAGGGGCATCCGACGGATCATTTGCAAATGAACAATTATATTCAATCACATAGTAAAATTCCCGTGATTTTGGCCATTGACGCGGAGTGGGGATTGGCCATGCGATTGGATTCGGTAATTCCTTATCCGTGGTTTATGACTTTGGGCGCTATTCGTGACGACAGTTTGATATATCGCATAGGGCGGAGGATGGGCAGGCAATTATCGTCATTGGGATATGGAATGAATTATTCGCCGGATGTGGATATTAATACCAATCCGTTAAATCCGATAATAGGGAACCGTTCGTTCGGTGAGGATAAGCATAATGTGGCGCAAAAGGGTTACCTGATCATGAAAGGGATGCAGGATGAGAAAATTTTAACAACCGCCAAACATTTTCCCGGCCATGGCGACACTTCACAAGATTCCCATAAAACTTTGCCTACGGTGAATTTCGATTCGTTACGTATCGACAGTGTCGAATTGTATCCTTATAAATATTTGATTCCTAGAGGTTTAACGGGTGTTATGGTGGCGCATTTACGCATTCCGGCACTGGATTATACGGGCATGCCTTCCACCATTTCAAAGCCGGTGGTTGACGGGATACTAAAAAAGAAACTGGGTTTTTGGGGAATTATCATGACCGATGCTATGGTGATGAAGGGTGTAGCGGATTATACTTCACCCGAAGAAGCGGATTTGAAAGCTTTTATGGCCGGAAACGATATCGTCTTATTCAGTGCCGATCCGGATAAGAGTTTTGCATATTTTCTAGAAGCCTATCGTCAGGGAATAATTACCGAAGAAAGATTGGCCGAATCGGTTAAAAAGATATTGCGCGCCAAACTTTGGGCGGGGTTGTTCGATTATAAGCCGAGACCAATGTCAAACGTGCGATTGATCAGCACACATGAAGATACCTTGTTGGTGAACGAAGCCTTTGAGAAAGCCGTCACTTTGATTAAAAATCTAAATGATTTTTTGCCTTTTGTCGATTTGGAGAAGAAGACTGCATATGTTGCGTTGGGTGACGAAAAAGACCGGGACAGTTTGTTTTATACCTATTTAAATAAATATCAACCGGTGAAAAAGGTTTCGGTAAACGATACGTCGGATGTGAAACGATTGTCGGTATTCGACCGGGTGATCATCGGCGTATTCAAAAATACGTCCAATCCTTGGAAACCCTATAAATTATCGAAGCGGACAAAAATGTTAATTGAGGCCGTATCACGATCGAAACCTACAGCAACGATTATTTTCACTTCACCCTATGCATTGTTGCCTTGGAAAGAAGAATTGCCGGGCGAAGCCGTTGCGGTGGCCTATCAAAATACGGAATTTACGCAAAGAATCGTTCCGCAACAAATATTTGGTGCCTTGCCGTTTTTGGGAAAATTACCGGTTTCCGTCAATCGAAAATATCGGGTCAATCATGGGATTTTGACGAAAAAAATCGGACGGTTGGCATACGGTTATCCGGAACAGGAAGGTATGGATAGCCGGATTTTGCAACGAGGCGTGGATTCGCTCATGCAAATAATGTTGGATACCATGGCGGCACCGGGAGGAGTGGTTTTGGCGGCACGCAACGGACGGATTGTCTTTTTGAAAGCATACGGTAAACATCGATACGACGGAGAAATCGATACCCGAACGGATGATATATTTGATTTGGCTTCGGTGACAAAGGTGATTTCTTCCACCTCGAGTATGATGCGTATTTATGACCAAGGCGGGTTTAAGCTCAATGACCGTTTGGGGGATCTGTTGCCTTATTTAAAGGGAAGTAATAAGGATACTTTGGATATTATTTCGGTTTTGTCGCATTATGCCCGTTTGAAATCATGGATTCCTTTTTACAGGCAAACATACGATACGGTTTCTCGAAATCCTTTAAAAGTGGTTCCGAGTTCGCGATATTACCGTTATAAACCCGAGCCGGGATTTGATTTAATTGTAGCAAAGAATTTTTATTTAATTTCTTCGTATCCCGACACGATTTGGCAGCAAATCAAAGACGCACCGCAATACGAAGAGCGTAAGTACCGTTATAGCGGCCTACCGTTTTTATTATGGAAAAAATTTATGACAGAACATTATCAAACGGATTTAGATATTTATGTGGATTCAGCTTTTTACCGGCCGATGGGGGCGATGAGTTTAACTTATAATGCATGGAAAAAATTTTCGCCGGCGCGTATTGTGCCTTCGGAAATCGATGTATATTGGCGTCATCAGGAACTGATCGGATATGTTCATGACATGGCTGCGGCTATGCTTGGCGGCGTGAGCGGAAATGCGGGATTATTCGGTAATGCGGAAGATTTGGCTAAAATGATGCAAATGCATTTACAAGGAGGTTTTTACGGAGGCCGTCGCTATATTAGCGATACGACGGAACAACGTTTTCGCACACGACATTTTGCAGCGGATAGTGTTCGGCGAGGTTTGGGTTGGGATATGCCGCAATTTAAAGGAACCGTAGGCCCTACTTTTGAAGAAATTTCGCCCCGGAGTTTCGGGCACCAGGGTTTTACGGGCACGATGGTTTGGGCCGATCCCGAAGAAAATATCGTTTATGTTTTTCTTTCAAACCGCACTTGGCCGGGTTTTGAGAACAAAAACAATCCCGGGTGGTATAACAATTTGCTTTCGGAATTAAACATCCGGAGCGAAGTGCAGCGTGTCATATATCTTTCTATAAAAAATCCCAAGCACGATTACCGGGATCAATACAAATTGAAAGACATTCCTTATCCGTGGGAAAAGGATAAAAAATGAAAAATAGAATTGTTTTTTTGAGAACGATTTTGATGGTTTGGTCGCTAGCGTTATACGGCCAGGCGGTTTATTATGTGTCGCCGTCGGGGGATGATGCGCAAGCGGGTGATTCGTTGCATCCTTGGCACTCGATTCAAACGGGACTGAATCGATTGGAGCAAGGGGATGTATTGGTTCTTTTGGGTGGAACTTACCGTGAAAAAATCAGCATTCCGCAAGATTCCGTCAGTTTACGGGCGGCAACGGGTGCACATGTTGTTTTGGATGCGTCGGGATTGATACAAACGGAACCGGTTATAGAGATTACAGGTAAATCGCATATTCGAATTTCGGGATTGGAAATTGCCAATAATATCATGAACGATGCCGTGGGTATACGTGTTTCCGGATCGGGTGAGGCGATTACGATTGAAAATTGCATAATTCACGATATTCATTTTTCGGCGGATCCGGACGCACAGGTGACCGAACAAACCAACGCGCAAGGTATTGTGGTTTACGGGACGGAATCGCAGGCATACGAAAATATTGTTATCCGGAATTGTGAACTCTATCATTGTCGCTTGGGATACAGTGAAGGAATTGCTATAAACGGTAATGTGGACGGTTTTGAAATTTCCGGAAACCGGGTGCATGATTTGACCAATATCGGGATTGATGTAATTGGTTATGAAGGAACATGTCCCGATGTTCAATCGGATTATGCCAGAAACGGGCGAATCGTTGATAATGAAGTTATCAATTGCAGGGCATCCTATGATACTTCGGCGGGAATTTATGTGGATGGTGGAGCCAATGTATTGATCATGCGAAATTTATGCAAGGGGAACGGGTGGGGGATTGAGGTAGGATGCGAAAATCCGGGTCATGAATCCACGCAGATTGAAGTGCGTGATAATATGATCATTGAAAATTCGGAAACCGGTGTTGCTTTAGGCGGCTATGATTATCCTTCGGGGTCGGGTAAGGTTACTCAAACGCGTATCGTTAATAATACTTTTTTGAATAATGATACTCAAAACACCGGGACGGGGTCGTTGTTTTTGACTTATTCGGAAGATTGCATTATCGAAAACAATATTTTTTATACGCAAAACGACGATTTGCTATATGCGGAAGGGACGGCGGTAAATTTGATTTTGGATTATAATCTCTACTATGATGCCGATGGCGACGATACGGATAATGGTATTGATTTTTTCGGAACATCCTACGACGGTTTTTCCGATTTTCAATCACGGACGTCTTATGAAATACACGGGTTATATGCTAGCCCGCTGTGGCAAATCAACGTGGAAGGGATCCCGCATTTAACCGCTCAATCGCCTGCAGTGGATACCGGATCGGATAGTGTGGGTATTTTGACGGGAGAGACCGATTTTTTCGGAAACGAAAGGTTTTTTAACAATCATATTGACCGTGGTGCCGAAGAATACGGAGCGCCTGACGGTATTAAAAAAAGCTATCTGTCCTTGCCGGTATATCCCGTTCCTGCGGGTAACGAGTTGCATATCGAATCGATGGAAACGGGTTTTTACCTCATTTTTTCATCGGACGGTCAACTCCTGAGGTCCGGTATGATTAAGTCGGGACGGGTGGATACCGGTCGATTGTCAAAAGGAGTATATTTTTTGGTTGCGAAATCGGGAGAACGAATATTCCGTGCGAAGTTTATTAAAAAATAAATCCGGCTCTTATGAACCGGATTTAATTTTATGATTGTCAGGGATTTTAGAGTTTTTTGCGTAATTTTTCCGGTAAAGCGTTTTTGTTGATCATCAAACCGGTGGTTTTGAGTTTGAAGTAGGCGTAGGATACAAAGAAATATCCGCCCAGTTTGTTGCTATCTGCGGCCCAGGAATTTTTGACAATGAAATATTTGGTTCCGTTTTGGTCTTGGGCGATGCCTACGATATGCATTCCGTGATCATCGGTTGTAAGTTTGTTATCGAAATATTTTTGGCGTTCTTCTTGGGTTACTTTGGCTTGAGGAACGGGTTGCATGAATGCATTGGGAATTTTTTTGCCGTTGATTTCAAAGCTGAGTTCGGTGGATTTTTTATCTTTCACGGTTTCTAGGTTTTCGGGTAAGACGGCCAATCCTTTTCTGTGTGAAAAACCTTTTTCGGAAACATCGCCCCCCCATGCCACGGAATAACCTTTTTTGAGTGCATGTTCCACCGCTTCTACGAGTTCGTCGATAGGAACGTTGAAGGCTTGTTGCAGGCTCCAGTTGTCGGGCAATTCGAGAGTAAAATAAGTATAGAAAGGATGATGGGTGAAGGAAGTTAATTCCACGTAATCGTCGGGATTGATTCCGAGTGATTGGGCAAAAGAGTAGGGATTATAGGTTTTTCCCTTGTAAGTGAATTTAAAGTCTTTAACATTATCGGGAACTTGTCCGAGGTAAGCATCCACACTTTCCGTAAAGGCTTTTTTCCAAGCGGTGGTGAGGTGATGTTTTTGGGGTAATTTTTTGAGTGCATCCAATTCTCCTTTTAAAACGGCATATAATTCGCTGTGATTATGGTTTTTTTCTCCGTAATTTAGTCCGGGATACGCTTTTTCCGGTACCAATCCGTATCGCTCCATGACCCAAAAAAAGTCGTGAAATTCACCGCCTTGTCCGAAATTTAAATGTCCGTCCATACGAAGAAAATTTTCCGCTTTTCCTATATAAGCATTACGGGCAATCCACATTTCCGAGAGATTATATGTTCCTTTGCCCATCCGGAGCAATTCGCTTTCGATAAAAGATACCGAGGAAAAAGCCCAACATGTCCCGGTATAGTTTTGGTCTTTGACGGGCGTAACTTTCACTTGTTTGATGATTTCAAACCGGTATTGACTGCCGGGATAATTGATGACGGTTTTGTCTTTGAAAGGGTATGATTGCGCCCATGTTAAATTGATCAACAATCCTGTGAATAATAAAAAAAACGAATGTTTCATGATGTTTTAATTTTTAAACGTTTCAAAGTTAGCAAAAAACAGGCTATTTTTTATTTGAATTCCCGGAATATTTAAAGGATTAAACAATTGGTTTGTCGACCGGGTTACCATGAGAGAAACGCTATAAAATTAAACCCCGGCGTTGACCGGGGTTTATTTGAAATGTTCGGCACCGATTAATTTTGAAGTTTTTGTTCCAATTCTTTTATGCGTTGTTCCAGTTTTTCGATTGTTTTTTGCTGTTCTTGAATGGCGGCATTGAGAACCGGAATAATCATTTGATAATTGACACCCCATAAATCGGTTTGTTCATTGGCGGGTTTATGAACGGCTTCGGGTATCACTTGATACAATTCTTGTGCGATATATCCGTATTCCGGTGCTGTTTGAGGCAGGATTTCAATGCCCCGGATTGTATCGTCTTTTTCGCCGCCGGTAATAAATCGGCTGCTATGATGCATGTAGCGAACCGGATGCAAGCGCTTGACCAGTTCCAAGGAATTTTTAATCCTGCGAATATCCGATTTAATACGATTATCGGAATAGGTTACCCAAGCATAGGCACGGGCCCGTCCTACGTCCAAGTCACTGTTGTTGGGCAGATTCAAGGCATAGGTATTACCGCCTCCGTTTATATTAATCTTCACATTCTCATTAGCGGATCTGCCCATTAAAATACCTCCGCCGTCATAATTCAATAACAAATTACTCACTTGCGTTCCATTCCTCATTGCGTTGATCTCATTGTTATCCAATTCCAAATGGCTGCTACCCATTGAGCCGATTACCAAATCGGAGGTTTGGCTAGAGGAATTAACACCTCCGTCAAAAAGGTGAGGAATATGTAATACTCCCTTGGGTAAGGTAATACCATGTAACCCCATATAACCGTATCCGGTAATTGTCACGGCTTCCACACGATTATCCCACCCGTCTTGCAATTTGGTAATCACTTGAATGGCACGGGTATTGCTATTTATATCCGAACCTAAATAAAGTATTTCGTAACCGGGATCATTGTTTACATTATTCATTATATAAGATGCCGACTCTCCACCGCCGATAGCCGTAATAGCTCCGGCTCCGATATAAATATTTTCACCGTAAATATTATTGGCATATTTTACTCGCACCCAAGTTCTGCCCGCATCATTATTGGGTGTATAAAATCTTAATTCTTCACCGTGCCTAATAATCCCGTTGACGTCCAGCTTATATTGCGGATTGGTTTGGTGAATTCCTACGTTTCCGTTAGACAGCAATACCAATGAACTGTCACCGTCCATAAGAAAAACGGTTTTACCCTCGCTTATTGTATCCGAATGGGTTTTCTGGGAAATATAGAGGTTCCGTTCATCTTTGTGATAATAAATGCTACTACGAATGGTATCATCGATGCTAAAACGATATTCAATCATTGAAGCTACCGAACTATTACTGTTCATGTTGAGCTCGATATCCGGATCGTCGCTCTTGATTTCAAATGAAGTATGAGAACCGTTCGTATGGTTTTCCAGATATACGGTTCCGTCGGTGTGGATAAAAATTCCTTCGTCGTCGCCGTCATTGGAAATCCAATGTCCGTTGGTTTTAATGTTTTCCGTGGCAATGTGATTACCCAAATTGTCGGCCGAGGCTTTTACCCAAGCCGACCCGTCATAATAATAAAACGTATTATCGTCCGTCACGAAGACCAACAAGCCCGTTGCCGGAGAACCAATATTATTCCGCTCGGAGGCTGTCATCCGAGGAATTAATAAGCCCGACGTTGTGGACTTGATATCCAACATGGCCGAGGAATCGGGATTACTTCCATCGTTATTGATAGCGATTTGCGCTTGAATCCAAGGAGCATAAGCAAAAATCAACACAAAAATTATCTTCTTCATGGTAGTGTTTTTTATTATGCAAATATATAAATTTCTGAATTAAATTAAGCTTATTTTTTATTATATATTTGTTAGAAAAGTTAAAAAAGGAAATAAAAATTTGTTTATTCTCGTTTTTGGTTTGAATGTTTTTATTTTATAATTCGCCCCTTTTGGGGTTACGATTTTCCGTGTAAGTTCGTTAAATATTGCTATTTAAAAATAATGGCTGTTATTTGGTATTTATTGAATTAAACGTTTTATTCATACGTGAAAAGTAAGGAAAAAGAACCATCTACAGGGTTGCCAGGATAAATTCAAAACAAAATATACTTCCTGCCGGGAAATTCATTGCCAATAACCGGTCCGCATTTCCGCCCGGTCAACACGCCAAACCGCCTTAGGGGTATTTAGGGCCTGCCAATTTTTGTGCATATTATCAACATTACTGCGTATTCTTTAAATGAGTTATTTTATAAACTAATTTTAATTCGTGATAATTCTTGTATTTCGTGGTTTTTATTACCGGATTTAGGTTTGGAATTTTACAATTGGGATCTTTCGGAAGGATGTTAGCGGCAGGTTTTTTTCGATTTTGAAAGAATAATTGTTATTTTTCATTTGTTTTTCAATATAAATGCATGTAAATAAATTATTCTTTGTTTCTTTTTTAAAAAAGTGTAGAGTGAAAATGCAATTTGTTGATAATCTTTCAGTTAGTATTTTGTTCTTTTGAAATTGAAAAAGAGTATAATTGTTTTGTATTTCAAAACAAATGTCTATATTTGCAATGCCAAAAGCGAGTATATAAACGAGTATATAAACGCAAAAACGGCGAAAATTGAAATAGCTAACTAATTGGTTGTGAATGGTTTGTAAATCATAAAACACGGGGCCGTAGCTCAGTTGGCTAGAGCGCTTGAATGGCATTCAAGAGGTCGTGGGTTCGACTCCCATCGGCTCCACCACAAGAAAGAGGGTTTTGAAGAGGCCTTCTTTTTTTTTGCATGCTGAATTATCGCGGCGGTGGCCACAAAATTTTCAAATACATTCTTTAATGATAATTTATGTCCGGTTGGATGACTCATAATGAGAGCATTCAAGCCAGCCGGAATTTTTAGGAAAAAATGCCCAAAATCATTGACAGGCTTTTCAAGCTAAAATATATTAAAATAAATTTCAAAATTATGAAAGTAATATTAATAGCTTTTATTGTTGGTATTTATGGAGGAATATTGCAGGCACAGAAAACATATGTGCCGGATGATCATTTTGAGTATTATCTTGAAACCCACAATGCCAACGGTAGTGTTGTTAGTATGGGCGATGCTAATAGCTTGGGCGATGGGGTGATGAATGATTCGATTCCTACATCGAAAATTCGGAATTTGACGATTTTGGATGTGCATAGTCAACAAATCACCGACTTGACCGGAATTGAGGATTTTGATTCGTTGCAGGTTTTAAAATGTTATGATAACCGATTAAATACATTGGACGTTCATCAAAATACGGCTTTGACACAATTATTTTGTAGTGAAAACGATCTTACCGCTTTGGATTTAAGTCAAAATAGGAATTTGCAACTATTGTCGTGTTCCCGAAATCGATTAACCCGCCTGGAAGTAGCGCGTAATGATCAACTTCGCATGTTATATTGTTCCGAAAACCGATTAAATAATTTGGATGTAACAACCAATACGTTTTTGCAACAATTGAGTTGTCATCATAATCAATTAACTTCGATAAATGTTCGATATAATACGAATTTACAATTGTTGGATTGCGGATTTAATCGATTAACAAATTTAGATGTCAGTCAAAATGTGCAATTGGAGCACTTGGCTTGTAATAATAATGCGCTTGACTCATTGGATGTTAGCCGTAATACGTCGTTAACATGGCTTTCATGTAGTAATAATCAAATACCGTTTTTGGATTTAACGAATAATCCGGAACTGCAGTCTCTTTATTGCGCCAGCAATCAACTTACGGATTTGGATTTGCGAAACAACACCTTGCTTCAAAATCTGGTATGTAATGCCAATCAAATTCATGTCTTGGATTTGACGCGAAATACAGCACTTACGGAAATAATTTGTTCATCCAATCAATTAAGTTTTATGGATATGCGCAACGGTCATAACAGCCAAATTACTTCGTTCAATGCACGCCATAATCCGGATTTGACTTGCATCTTCGTGGATGATGCCGCATGGAGCCAACAACATTGGACAAATATTGATTCCAATTCCCATTTTGTAGAAACCCAAGCCGATTGTGACGCTTTGGATATGGTGGAAATTCCGATAAATGAGGTTGTTGTGTATCCCAATCCTACCGACGGCACGGTGCAATTGAAATCGCCCGAAAAGATGTATTTTGTTTTGAGCAATATCGAAGGACGTATTTTACAACAAGGCGAAATGATTTCCGGATTGAATCGTTTGGATATGACGGGTTTGCCCGGAGGTATTTATTTATTGCGATTGCAGGATAAAAAGGGTGGAGTGAGCGTGCATAAGTTGATAAAACGCTAATTCAAGAACATTTAATTTCTTGACAAAAAAATCCCGGCTGAATGCCGGGATTTTCACGTTGTAGATTGTTGTGAATTATAGGTTTGAAGCGTAGATAATCATATCGATTAATTTGCTGGCATAGCCGAATTCGTTATCATACCAGCTGATGATTTTAAAGAAAGTATCATTGAGCGCGATACCCGCTTTCACGTCAACAATGGAAGTATGGGTTTCACTTACGAAATCTTGCGATACCACTTCGTCTTCCACTACCATAAGCACACCTTTCATTTCGCCTTCGGCGGCTTCTTTCATTTTGGCTATGATTTCGTCGTAGGAAGTGGATTGTGCGAGTTTGACGGTCAGGTCAACGACGGAAACGTCGGCGGTGGGAACACGGAATGACATTCCGGTGAGTTTTCCGTTAAGTTCGGGAATTACTTTTCCGACGGCTTTTGCGGCACCGGTTGTCGTAGGAATGATATTCAGCAAAGCCGAACGTCCGCGACGGCGTTTTCCCGAAGGAGCGTCAATGGGTTTTTGGGTGGATGTGGCGGCGTGAATGGTGGTCATTAAACCTTCCACGATACCGAAATTATCATGTAAAACCTTGGAAATGGGCGCCAAACAATTGGTTGTGCAGCTTGCGTTGGAAAAAACTTTGAGGTCGGCGCTGAGTTTTTGGTGATTTACGCCGTAAACAAACATGGGAGCGTCCTTGGACGGCGCCGATATGATGACGCGTTTTGCGCCGGCTTTCAAGTGTTTTTCCGCTTTCTCTTTGTCCGTGAAAAAACCGGTGGATTCGATAACAAAATCCACGTCCAGTTCCCCCCAGTTGATGTTTTCGGGATCGCGTTCGGCCGTAACGCGAATTTTGTTTCCGTTGACAATCAAAGTATTACTTTCGGCTTTCACTTCGCCTTGAAATCGACCGTGAACCGAGTCGTATTTCAAGAGATAAGCCAAATAATCGGCGTCCAACAAATCGTTGATAGCGACCACTTGCACTTCGGGCTTGGTGGCGGCATAGCGAAAAGCCAACCGGCCGATGCGTCCGAATCCGTTAATTCCTATTTTGATTTTTTTATCCATAATGATTGGTTTTTTATGTAGTTAAAATTTCAATAATATCGATAAGTTCCTGATTGACAGGTTTTTGTTTTTTGATGGCGATGTCCAAATCATACAAAACGATACGGTTGTTTTTGAAACCGACCACTTTGCGGGTTTGTCCGTCCAAGAGTGCTTCAATAGCGCGCACTCCGAATCTGCTTGCCAACACACGATCCAAAGTGGTGGGGCAACCGCCGCGTTGAATATGACCGATTACTACGACGCGGGCTTCATATTCTTTGAGGTGTTTTTCCACATATTTGGCCAATTCAAACACGTTTTTTCCCGTTTTGTCGCCTTCGGCAACCACTACGATACTGCTTGTTTTTCCGGAGCGTTTACTTCGCATGAGCGAATTGAGCAATTCGTTAATTCCGCGATCTTCTTCGGGAATCAGAATGTCTTCGGCGCCACCGGCAATACCGCTGTAAAGCGCCAAAAAACCGGCGTTTCGTCCCATCACTTCAATGAAGAACAGCCTGTTATGGGAACTTGCCGTATCACGGATTTTGTCGATTGCTTCCATGGCGGTATTGGATGCGGTATCGAAGCCGATGGAAAAGTCGGTGCCGTTTATGTCATTATCGATGGTGGCCGGAATACCGATAACGGGTAAATCAAATTCTTCGGCAAAGATTTTCATGCCGCGAAAAGATCCGTCTCCCCCGATTACCACTAATGCATCAATGTCGAATTTTTTGAGGTTTTCGTATGCTTTTTTACGGCCTTCGGGTGTTCGGAATTCTGCCGATCGGGCGGTTTTTAGGATGGTTCCGCCTCGGTTGATAATGTTGCTGACGCGCCGGGCGGTAAATCGCTCGATGTCTCCTTCGATGAGTCCTTGATAACCGCGAAAAATTCCGAAAACATCTTTTTTGTAGTATGTGGCTGCACGCACCACGGCTCTAATGGCGGCATTCATTCCGGGAGCGTCACCGCCGGATGTCATCACTGCGATATTTTGAATTTTGGTTATTGCCATAGCGGGTTTATTTAAAATGATAGCGTTTAAAGGCTTCCATCGCTTCGTATTCGGCTAGTCCCAATGCGTTGAATTGGTCGGCCAGTTCTTTATTTCGTTCCTCGGCGCGCATCCAGAATTCGCGCATATCGTCGCCTTTAAACATGACAATATCTTTTTGCGATTGATGATAGAATGTTGCGTGTCGTTTTTTTAGCACTTGATCGGGGCTCATGGGCACGGCCATATCGATTTCATGAATTTCGTATTCGTCCCAAGCGCCACGATAGAGCCACACATAGATGTCGTCGGCAAAATCTTGGTCTTTTATATTTTCCAAAGATATTTTGAGGAGTTCAAAAGCCAATTGGTGTGTTCCGTGAGGGTCGGCCAGGTCGCCCGCGGCAAAGATTTGGTGCGGTTTAATCCATTCGATTAATTTTTGCATGATTTCCACGTCGCGTTCCGAGATTGAACGTTTGTGCACTTCGGGAGCGTCGTAGAAGGGTAAATCGAGGAAATGAATATTTACGTCGGGGACCCCTAGGAATTTAAGTGCACCAATGGCTTCGGCACGACGAATACCGGCTTTCAGTTTGCGCAAGGCGAAGGAGTCGGTGGGGCGGTTTTCCATTTGTAGTTCGCGCAAAATCATTTCGGTTTCTTCATTGGATAGTCCTGTGAATTGTGCTACTTGTAGATATTTCATGGCTTCTTCGTCCGAAACAGCATTATATCCGGCCACCTGATATGCTACATGGACGTCGTGTCCTTGTTCGACCAGCCGGTCAAGGGTTCCGCCCATGGAAATGACGTCATCGTCGGGGTGGGGTGAAAAGATAAGGACGCGTTTTTGGGGTGGGTTGGCACGTTCGGGTCGGTGGGTGTCATCGGCGCCGGGTTTTCCGCCGGGCCAGCCGGTGATGGTATGTTGGATTTTGTTAAAAATTTCAATATTCAAATCATATGCCGAACCTTTGCGGGCGATTAAATCGGCAAGGGAGTTTTCGTTGTATTCTTTATCGGTGAGTTTCAATATGGGTAATTGGGTTTTTTCGCTTAACCAAACAACGGCTTTTTTGCTCATGGTGTCGTTCCATTCCACGTCTTTTACCAACCAAGGGGTATTGATTCGGGTTAATTTGGATGCGGCTTCCCTATCTAAAACAAAAGTAGTGTTGGGATGTTTTTGCAGATATGTAGCCGGGACATCTGCAGTCATTTCTCCTTCAACGGTTCGTTTGATGATGTCGGCTTTTTTCTTCGACCATGCCAATAGGACGATTCTTCGTGCTTGGAAGATGGATGAAATACCCATGGTGATGGCTTTTCGCGGAACATTGCTTAGTCCGTGAAAAGCAGGTGCAGCATCCACGCGCGTAATATGTGATAGTGTAATTAACCGGGTTTGGGAATTGATATGGGAACCGGGTTCGTTAAATCCAATATGTCCCGACCGTCCGATGCCTAGCAATTGAAAATCCAAGCCGCCGCGTTCTTTTATTTTTTCTTCGTATTCCATGCAATAATCCTTCATTTTTGCCAGCGGAACGCTACCGTCGGGAATGTGGATGTTTTTCGGGTCAATATCAATATGTTTAAACAAATATTGATGCATGAAATAATGGTAGGAATTGATATCTTTGGGCGACATCGGCCAATATTCGTCCAAATTGAAAGTAATAACGTTTTTAAAACTTAATCCTTCTTCTTTGTGCATGCGCACCAATTCGTCATACACTTTGATGGGCGACGAACCGGTAGCCAGTCCCAATACGGCATATTCGCCGCTTTCTTGTTTTTTCCGGATCAAGTCGGCAATTTCTCTTGCAACCGCCAATGAGCCTTCTCTGTCGTTTTCAAAAACTACGTTATGGATTTTCTCATAACGGGTTTCTTCAAATTGTCCGGGTTTTTGATAAGCTATACTTTTCATAACACATTTTTTCCGTCGGAAATACAAAGATAGTCAACTTGTTTTTCTAAAACAATGACTTTGCGGAATTTCAGCCGATTTTAGTGTTAAATTTCAACCGGCATTGTTTTTTGTTTCTGCACGTCTTAACTTTGTTTTTCTAAAGTTTTGTGAATAATGATTGAATTTGAGAATGTTTCGTTGAATTGGGATGATAGAATTATTTTCCGCGATTTGAGTTTTTCGGTCAAACCGGGTGAAAAAGTGGCATTGGTCGGGGAATCCGGGAGCGGGAAATCGACTTTATTGAATCTTATACCGGGTTTTATTCCGCATTTTAGGGGGAAAATAGTTGTGGACGGCTTAATTCTGAATGCTACAAACGTGCATGCGATTCGACAAAAATTGGCTTACGTGCCCCAAGCATTGCAATTTACGGTATTTCCCACGGTGAAATCTTTGTTTTTTACGCCTTTTTCTTTTGTTTATAACCGGAAATTGAAACCGGATCGAAAGGTTGTTCGTATGCTTTTCGAACGTTTTGAATTATCGACCGATTTATTGAATCGCTCCGTGAAGGAAATATCCGGTGGACAGAAACAAAGGATTTTGCTAGCCGGCGCATTGCTCTTGAAGCGGCCGGTTTTGCTTTTGGATGAGCCTACTTCGGCTTTGAATAAGGAAATCAAACAGGCGGTGGCGGATTATATCTTGGGTTTAAAGGATGTGACGGTGATTGCCGCTACGCACGATGAATATTGGATGAAAAAATCGGATAAGATATTGGAAATAAAAAATTTACATGGATGAAGGGAGCTGTTGACATAGCATGGTGGATGCTTGCGTCGGGTTATTTGTTGATGTTTATACCTTTGGCTATTTTCCGCTACTACCGTTCCGGTTTGGAAAAGGCCACGGTTTGGGCGGTAATCCGAATGACCGTTCAACTTTTATTAGTGGGATTATATCTGGAATATATTTTCAAATGGGACAGCCCGCTAATTAATTTTACTTGGGTGTTTGTTATGACCATTGTGGCTTCTTACACGGTGATTAAACGAACGGGTTTGCGATTGCGTATGTTTTTCGTTCCGGTTTTGTTGTCTACTTTGGCCAGCATCGTTTTAATCGATTATTATTTTCTTGGTTTTGTTATCGGTTTAAAAAATATTTTTACGGCACGATACTTTATTCCGATTACGGGGATGTTGCTGGGAAATTCTTTGAAAAATGTAATTATTGCTTTGGATTCGTTTTTCCGCAGGATTGATGACGAACAAATAACTTATCGTTGGGAATTGGCTAACGGCGCTACACGGTCCGAAGCGCTTTTGCCGTTTATGCGATTCGCTTTGAAAAAAGCATTTAATCCGTTGATTGCAACAACGGCCATCATGGGTTTGATTTCTTTGCCGGGCATGATGACGGGGCAGATTTTGGGCGGAAGCGATCCTATGGTTGCCGTAAAATACCAAATCATGATTTTGGTGGTTATTTTTTCATCTACATCGTTGAATGTTTGGTTGACAATTATTTTTTCGGAGCGGGTTGCCTTTGACGGATTCGATAACTTAAGGCGTGAAATTTTTTCCGGTCATAGGTAATAGAGAAGTAAAAATTTTGACTAACTTTGAATATTATTGTATAAAGCTGTGTAAGGTTATGAAAAAATATCTTTCTATCAGCCAAGTAGCCAAAATTTTAGGCGTGAGCACTGAAACCCTACGGCGATGGGATAACGACGGTTAGTTCAAAAGTTCTAGGAATCCCATTAATAATTACAGGGTTTATTCCGAAGAACAAGTGGAAAATTTTATTCGTGAAATGCAATTGGAATTTGATTTTTCCCCGCGGGTTAAAGATGAAAATCAAACCTTAAATATTTCCCGAAATCCTGAAATTACACCTTATTTTGAAACCGGATACGGTAAACTATATCACTATGATGCCGTTGAATTTCTAACGAGAAGTCAGGCGGAAACTTCCCGGTATGCCAACGGCAAGAAGAAAAAATACCATTGGACCCCGCATCCTTTGGGCGCCAAACCGAAAGATGTATTTGAAATTCCCACCATTTCCAACGGGGCATGGGAAAAATATCCCCACGTAACCCA
>Ga0256834_1000385_pt1 | contig 32081 bp, 26 predicted proteins | sample 4281140metaG_FD_190536 | JGI IMG/M metagenome (GOLD analysis project Ga0256834, IMG submission 190536) | Hydrothermal vent microbial communities from East Pacific Rise, Pacific Ocean - 4281-140 | ecosystem: Environmental > Aquatic > Marine > Hydrothermal vents | place: Pacific Ocean: East...
TTGGTGTTGAATCTGGATCTGGTAATGAACTATTTGTTATTTGAGCCTGATTAGTATATTCGCCACACACATTAACTGTAACGGTATATTCTAAAGTTACAGTACTACCTGACGCTAATACATACACCCCTAAATCCCATTCTAATTCTCTTGTACCGACATTATAAGTAACAACACCTTGAGTTGTATTAAAATTTGGATGTGTATATATAAAATCATTAGGGATTACATCTGAGACTGTAATATCTGAAGTTACCGAAGGACCTGCATTGCTTACTCTCAATGTAAAAGTGATTGTTTCTCCTTGATTTGGAGAGGCATTACTGACTGTTTTTCTTAAGCTTAAATCTGCACCTATTATCGTAATGGTTACGGTAGCCGTATCCGTTTGTCCAAAACTATCTGTAATGGTATAGGTAAAACTATCTGTACCAGCAAAATTGGTATTAGGTGTGTAAGTAAAAGTTCCATCAATATTAATAACTAATGTACCATTAGAGGGATTGGTATTTGCAGTCACTGTAGTTGGTGTAACGCCTAACACATCTTGACCATTACCATTATCAACAAAAATATCACCTGAGACTGCTGTATTTAAATTGGTTGAAAACGCATCATCTATTGCATCAACCGCAGCTGCATTTAAAGGCATGTGTAATTGTAACACATCGCACATACATTGTGTTACCGAAGGATTCATTACAAACACCATTCCATCAGCAATACTACATATTGTATTTGAGGTAAAATTGATGTTCTTTGTTATCGTGGCACCTGCAGCTACAGCTTGAGAAATTGTTCCTGAATGCATAGATGCTCCTGTAGGGTTTCCTGCATTATCAGCACAATAAATATCGTATATATATCCGCTTGGAGCATCAACTCCATTATTGATTAAATTTATAGTAAAGCTATAATTATTGTTTGCATTGAAAGAAGTTATAGATGCACTTGACCCTCCTGCATCTACCAAATCTGGTTTTATTATATCTAATAATTCTGTTGATGAACCTGTAGTTACAATAGAATTTACACAAGAAGCTGCACCACAAGTTAAACCTCCAGTTTCTATATAATTAATGATTGTAAAATTTGCATCTATAGCACATCCACTAATTGCTGTTTGGATATCAAAAGAAAAATCAGCTGATTGTAAATTTGTAAGTCCTTGTGGATAGTTAATTACCAATTCATTTGCTGTAGACGAAACTAAAGTGATTCCATCAGGTGATGCAAATGTTCCATTAACGTAACTTAAATTTGTTGGAATAGTAACTCTACCAAAATCATTCACATCTGTTTGTGTTGCAGATTGACCTGCAATATTAGAAAATGTAGTTGTTATATGAACTGTTTCAGTAGTATTACACCCATCTATATGAGCACCATTGGCATCTAATTCATTAGGAAGTAAAATTGCTGAAAAGGCATCATAAGGCTGTACAACACCATTGATATTTATATCATTAGAATACAGTAATGATCCGTTTCCTTCTGCAGGTTCTCCACAAGGTTTGTCTGCAAACACTTTAAAAAGTAAAGGAGTTCCTGAAATATAATCACAAGTTGTTTTTAATTCAAAATCTAGTTCTACCTGTCTATCTACTACCGTCAACGCATCGTTAGTTCCTGGAATACCTCCTAAGGCGTTTATAACACTATGTCCTAATAAATCAATCTTCAATGTATTGCCTGTCGTTGTATACACTGCATTTTCTGTTCCTACCGCATTATATGGATATTTTACTTTGACAGATAATATATCTAATGACGAGAGTCCAGAAGGTATAGTAAATTCAACTCTTGGATTTAGTAATTTTGCCAACTGTGCACTATTTACTTTTACTTTGATATGAAAAGCATCACACATATCTATACGGGTAGTAGGTTGGTCTGTTATTTCTAGTTGTACTTTAGAACTTCTTGGAGATAACTGCAATTGAACTATATTCTCATAACATTGATTTGTTAGATTTACATATTCTTGTTGTGTTGGATAAGCATCACAACTCCAACCATGAGAAAAATCGATAAATTGATCTGTACATGAACTATAGGTCGCTTGAATTCTTATATCTTTTGAAGAACCGTTTGCAATTGCACCTACTTCTACCCATGTAACACCGCCAGCTTGTACTATATTTAAAGCTATGGAAGCTCCCCCTGTAATATCATAAGCTCCTAGGATTGTAATATTTGGATTTTGCGAAACACGAATCCAATTGTAATCAATTGATCCAGTCCCAGATGATGTATTAACAATACTCCCTTCAAAATTTGCAATGGTATTTACACCATCTGTAATTGGAGAATTTATAGGTTGTATGGTAAAGTTAGGTTTTGTATACTCTAAAGCTCTACTTGTATTTTTCGTTGGTTCTATAACATTTGCTCCATAATGAAAATCTTTATAGTTAGTTTCATAATTAACAAGCCCATCTTCATCTGAAGTACAAGAACCTTTTACCCAAAAAGAAGCTCTAGGATAATAGGTATTTGTTTGATCACCATTTCTAAAATTTGCTGTTGGCGTTAATGTAATGGCGTTACCCACTTGTGAGAAAGTTATACCGTTATTTGCAATAGTAAAATTCCCTTGATTATTTAATATTTCTGCTCTGCCTGTAAAGGTAAACCCTTGTGGTAAAATTGCTGTCACACTCTCTAAACCAAAAGGCGGTCTATATTCATTAGAGAATAAATCTCCTGCATTTGAACGTTCTGTTGAATAAACTCTTAAGACACCATCCTCGCAATTTTTAAAACGATAAAGATTTGCACCAAAACCTCTTGTTACTCTTAAAACAGATGCTTCAGACCCATAGGTGTCACAAGAGACTTTATTATTTAAATTATCGATTGCATAAAACTCCCCTCTAAAATTGGTAAGTTTATGTAAATTCGAACTTGTTTGATTCATATTAAACCTATAATTCAAGGACATGAAAATAGAATCAGCACTATCAAATAAAACATTATCATATAAATTTTTATAGGAACTTAAATCAAATTTTGCCGTATGTGTATCACCTGAACTTGTTACCACAGGTATGCTTGTTAATACTTGTACTGCTGTTGTTGTTCCTGAAGAGCTATCGTAAACATTAATAGTTCCATCTAAATACTCAATTGTACTTGCACCAAGTGCGTTACCTATAGTTGAATACTTTATTTCGAAAAACTGGTTGTCAGTTGTATAGTTATTTATAATTGCTTTTGTCTTTATTCTCATAGTATCACCAGCCAAATAGTTATGTAATGCATAACCATTCGCATCAGCTTGAGATAAATCAACTCTGGTATTTTGCGTATTGTCAGTCCAACCTGCAGAAGTTCTATCGGCATCAAAATTTGTTATTCTTGGACCATCACATCTAGGAAAACAATCATGAGTTGTAACAGTTTCAAAATTTCCACAGTGAATATCTTCATTAAAACATAAATTACCATTACCATCTCTCAATCTTAAATTGGTCGTATACCCAACTGTAAAGACATTAGAGTCATTGTTAGCTATATATGCTGCACAATCAAATTTTAATGGAAATTTTAAAATCCCAGACTGAAAGACATTAGCAAGAATTAGGGGATAGTTATGTAAATTTGTAGTTGAATAAGTAATTGTATTACCTGTTTGACTAAACAAACCTGCATTTACATTTGCGGCATCTAAGGTTACTCCACTAGGTACATTAATAGATACCGTAAATTCACTATCAGCATTTGAAGACAATGCATTATGCCCATTCAATGAGATACTGCTGTACATGGCTGGTGCAATAGTTAACTCAAAAGAATCACCATCAGATACATCTTTATCACCAGCTATCTCAGTAGTTCTTAAATAATCTCGTATCAAGTTTCTATAACCAAAATCTAATCGCTTGGCATCTTTTGGCTCTAAACATTGGTTTTTAATATTTACATCAAAATATAAATGCTCCCAACCAATATAATCATATCTTCCTGTACCACAATTGGAACGTGGGTTGTAATCAATATCTAATTCTATAATCGTTGATTCTCCTGGGGCCAAATCATCATAAAAACTATCACCATCTAAATCCTCAAGCCCAACACCTGGACCGTCTGGATCAACTGTTAAAAAATTTGGTGGTATAGCTAAAGTATTTCCAGAACCTCTAGTAGGATACAATGTTGAAGGATTATCAAATGTTGGTATTACAGCAGGCCCATTGGTAAAACGCACATTACTTAATGATCTTGTGTTTTGATAATCGTATGCCCAAAAAGGATTTGAATTATAGCTGGTTAAAATAGAATTATTGTGCCCTAAACCAATGTTAATATACACATCTTTCGCCATTGTTCCTACACCTACAGCTGTGTTTTCTATCTTCACTCTAAAATGATTTGTAGCACAAATATCATTATCACCTTCTAATTGTGTTAATTCCAAATTAGGAAATTGATCTCTTAATAGAATGGCCCCAGCTTTTAATCCGCTTTTTTGACATTCTGCATTACTACAACCCCAATATACATCATGAAAAACATTGACATTATCACAACTAATGACAATAAATTTTTCTTCAAAATTTAAAGTTTCTCCATTTTCAAATAACTGATTTCCATTTTCGTTTGCTGTAGCGACATTAAAAGGTGCTTGAGTTAGATCAATATCATATATTAATGTGGTTATATTAGTAATTGCATCAACAATGGTACTTGTTGGTATTTGTACTGCACCATTAAATAAAAATTGATAATTAGAAACTCCTGGGTGAACAAAAATTTCATGATGATATTGTTGAATATTTCCATTACCCCCTTGTACAACCTCAACAGGTCTTGTAAAATAAACTGGTGCTCCTGTACTACTTAATAATGCATTAATGGGATTAATATCCAACACACTTAAAGAGGCTGATAACAAATCATATGAAGAAATACTATCATCAAAATCTTGAGCAGATTTAGATATACTATTGTCTAGATAATTAATCTCATGTCTATCTTTGAAGGCTCCTTCAGCTTCTTTAAAGTTAACCGCAGGACAATCTGCAGTTCGTTGAAAACTAAAAATAACCTTATCTCCTAAACTCCAATTTTCATCAGTACCTCCTCCATTAAGGTTTCTAATTTCAAATTCAGGACTTGTTAAAGAAGATGAGGCTACATAAGTAATTGCGTAAGCTCCAAGGTTTTGAGTTAAGGCAATTGTACCTGGAACGTATTCAACGCCAATGGGAAGTGTAAATTCAATACTAAAATTATGCAATCTATTGTTCTTTTTTGCTGTTATAGTTACAATTTCGTTTGAGTTATTACTTGCTTCACAAACCCCTAAATCTTCAGGAGATAAATTTACTCTAAAATCACTATTGTCAATTTGAGCACTAACAAAACTAGCAACAAAAAACAACAGTATAGCTGTCCATTTTTTCAACTTGACTGCATTTTTTAATTTGTTGGTTGGTTGACTATATTGTTTTTTCATTTCTTAATTTCTATTATTTGGAATTGAATCTGGGGCAGTTTATGAATTTTTTATTATCTCTTCTTTATTTATAAACACTCTGTAAATACCTACACAAACTTTAGGTATTAAAGTTTGTGTATTATAGAATAAGTCTTGTCTCTCTGATTTTTTGGCAACAGGCGTAAAAAAAACATCCCCATATTTTTGAAGAATTTCACTAAAAACATCTAACATTCTAGCTCCTTCAGAATTAAATCTGTAGGCAATACTTTCTGAATTAAAAGTTTGATTTGGCACATTTCCTCTACTATTATTCACAAACATAATCAGTGTAGAGTTTTCATATGAGGATTGAAAATGTGTTTTTACTATTTCTCTATTATTTCTAACAGCCAAAGCATGTCTATTTACAACAGCTATATTATTAACTGCTGTACTTTCAATAAAAGTAGTTTGTGCCACTGCAGAAATTATTACAACAGCAAAAATAATAGTAAGAACTATTCTATCTATTGATTTGGTCATTGTTGATTTTATTTACTAAAGTAAAAGCCATACATACTATAACAATTTCACATCATAAAACCCTACCTTATACTTAATCAAGGTGGATACAAAACTATATTATTTAATAACTCGAGAAATACTCTTTACATTAAAGACTTAATATTTTATATTCCTTTAACATTTTCACACCTTCCTACTATTACCGAAGCAAATATATATTTTACCTATTAAGTTGTTAACATAATGTTAATAACCTAATATTATTGTTAACAACTATCTTTCCAGCTAATACTCCACAAACGTAACCAACTGATTATTATTGTTTAATAATGAATAACATATAAACTACAAACTATCTTTTACCTTTTAATATAATTCCTTCAATCTCTTCATATTTTCTTCTATATTTGCACTTATCTAGAATGAATCTATATAATTATGATACAAGTGTCTGAAATAGCAAAAGACAAAGTAATTGAGTTGATGGCAGCTGATGGCTTTGATGCGTCAATAGACTTTGTAAGGGTTGGTGTTAAAAGTGGTGGTTGTTCTGGTTTATCTTATGATCTGAAATTTGATAAAGAGCAACAAGAGAGCGATAAAATATTTGAAAATAACAACATAAAAATTATCGTTGATAAAAAAAGTTTTTTATACCTTGTAGGTACAACGTTAGACTATTCTGGCGGCTTGAATGGAACTGGGTTTGTGTTTAATAATCCAAATGCAAATAGAACTTGTGGGTGTGGAGAGAGTTTCTCGCTTTAATTCCCATCCTAAATACTTCCCGAAGGGAAGGACTTCATAAAGATGACAATATGAGTAAATATACTGAAGACGACTTAAAAAAAGAACTCGAAACCAAAGAGTATGAATATGGTTTTTATACAGATATAGAAGCTGATAAGTTCCCAGTGGGATTAAATGAAAATGTTGTTAGGGCTATTTCTAAAAAGAAAAATGAACCTGAATGGATGACCAAATGGCGTTTAGAAGCTTTTAAAGTTTGGAAAACAATGACCGAGCCTGAATGGGCAAATGTAAACTACCCTAAACCTGATTTTCAAGGTATTTCTTATTATTCAGCACCAAAAAAAAAGCCTGAATTAGAGAGCTTAGACGAAGTTGATCCTGAATTATTAAAAACTTTTGAAAAACTGGGCATTTCTATCAATGAACAAAAACGTATGACTGGTGTGGCGATGGATATTGTTATCGATTCCGTTTCTGTAGCGACCACTTTTAAGAAAACACTAGGTGAAAAAGGAATTATTTTTTGTCCCATTTCTGAAGCCATACAAGAACATCCTGAATTGGTAAAAAAATATCTAGGTACTATCGTGCCAACAACTGATAATTTCTATGCTGCTTTAAATAGTGCTGTGTTTAGTGATGGCTCTTTTTGTTATATCCCTAAAGGTGTAAAATGCCCTATGGAATTGTCTACTTATTTTAGAATTAATGAAGGAGGCACAGGTCAATTTGAACGCACGCTCGTTATTGCTGATAAAGGAAGTTATGTAAGTTATTTAGAAGGTTGTACTGCACCTGCCCGTGATGAAAATCAATTACATGCCGCAGTAGTTGAGTTAATTGCTTTAGATGATGCTGAAATTAAGTATTCAACCGTCCAAAACTGGTATCCTGGTGATGCAGAAGGTAAAGGTGGTGTTTTTAATTTTGTAACTAAACGCGGTCTTTGCGAAACCAATGCAAAAATTTCTTGGACGCAAGTAGAAACAGGATCTGCTGTAACTTGGAAATACCCAAGCTGTATCTTAAAAGGTGATAATTCTGTTGGTGAATTTTATTCAATTGCCGTAACCAATAATTACCAACAAGCAGATACGGGTACCAAAATGATTCATCTAGGAAAAAACACTAAAAGCACCATTATTTCTAAAGGTGTTTCTGCTGGTAAGTCTCAAAACTCTTATCGAGGGTTGGTACAAATTCACTCTAAAGCTAAAAATGCTCGTAATTTTTCACAATGTGATTCACTCTTAATGGGAGATCAATGTGGAGCACATACCTTCCCTTATATTGAAGTAAAAAATAAATCATCCCAAATTGAACATGAAGCCACAACATCTAAAATTGGCGAAGATCAATTATTCTATTGTAATCAACGTGGTATTGATACCGATAAAGCCATTGCCTTAATTGTAAATGGCTTCAGTAAAGAAGTGTTGAATAAATTACCTATGGAATTTGCAGTAGAAGCAAGGAAGTTATTAGAGATTAGCTTGGAAGGAAGTGTGGGGTAATCCCTCTGCCTTTGGCATCTCCTTGAAGGGGAGAAATAGTAAGCTGTTGGCTGTAACGTAAAAAATTAAAAACCTTAGTTATCATGAAAAAAATTATTTTATTACTTAGTCTTGGATTAACTATATTTTCTTGTAAAGACCTAAAAAAGGAGTTAAAGATGGTTATGCAGATGTAAAAAAAGAAGATTCAATTCCAAAAATCACCTTACATGTTTTTGATGGTGGTAAAATTGTAGTCAATAACCTCGAATTATTTTCTGAAGACACTACGTATCACGGACAAACAAAAACCTTTGCTGATGCTTTTTATGTAATTCAACACCCTAAAGGTAATTTAATTTGGGATGCAGGTTTACCTGAAAATTTAGTTGGTTTACCTGAACCATTTACTGATCCTAGTGGAGCTTTTACCGTTTCTAGAAAAGATTCTGTTCTAAATCAACTAAAAACAATTGGCTTAACACCAGAAGATTTTAAATACATTGCCTTATCACATTCGCATTTTGATCATGTGGGGCATGCAAATCACTTTAAAAATGCCACATGGTTAGTGCAAGAAAATGAATATGATTTTTTCACCAATGATTCTGCTCAAGTAAAACAAGCTGATATTTACGGAATGATTAAAGACCTAAAAAATATACAAAAACTACATGGTGAATATGATGTTTTTGGAGATAGTACTGTAGTAATAAAACCTATGCCTGGACACACTATTGGGCATCAAGTATTGTATTTAAATATAGGACTTGAAAAACCGCTTTTATTAACAGGAGACCTCTATCATTTTGAGGAAAACCGCACACATAGAAGATGTCCGATTTTTAATTATAATATTCCTCAGACCAAACAAAGCATGGAGGTTTTTGAAAATCTAGCTACAGCTAATAATGCAACTGTTATTATACAACATTCACAAAAAGATTTTGATAAACTCAAACAACTATTAAAAAATTAAAAGATTTAAAATTGAAGATGCTAGAAATAAAAAACTTACATGCCAATATTGGTGATAAAGAAATCCTTAAGGGAATAAATTTAACTATAAAAGCAGGAGAGGTACATGCTATTATGGGACCAAATGGGTCTGGTAAAAGTACCTTATCAGCTGTTATTGCTGGAAAAGAAGAATATGAAGTAACAGAGGGTAACGTTTTCTTAGAAAAAGAAAACTTAGACGGGTTAACTCCTGAAGAAAGAGCCCATAAAGGTATCTTCCTGTCTTTTCAATATCCAATTGAGATTCCTGGAGTATCTGTTACTAATTTCATTAAAACGGCTATTAATGAAACTAGAAAAGCAAATGGAAAGGAAGAACTTCCTGCTAAGGACATGCTAAAAAAGATAAGAGAAACAGCAGAACTTCTAGAAATTGACAGAAAATTTCTTTCTCGCTCCTTAAATGAAGGCTTTTCTGGTGGAGAGAAGAAACGAAATGAAATCTTTCAAATGGCTATGTTAGAGCCTAAATTAGCTATTCTTGATGAGACAGATTCTGGATTAGATATTGATGCTTTAAAAGTAGTAGCCAACGGTGTAAATAAACTAAAAAGTAAAGACAATGCCGTAATTGTTATTACGCATTACCAACGCCTACTAGACTATATTGTGCCTGATTTTGTACATGTTTTACATAATGGTAAAATTGTAAAATCAGGCGGTAAGGAATTGGCTCATGAGTTGGAGGAAAAAGGGTATGATTGGCTAAAATAGTATTCAGTTGGCAGTGTTCAGTAAACAATAGATTTTAACGAAGTTTAGAACTCAAAATAGTATTTGAACTTGTCATTCAGAACGAAGTGAAGAATCTCATGACTTTTAATTAAAGCAACCTTATAAAAGAGAACACAAAACAACAATGGATTTAAAAGAAAAATTAGTAACATCATTTTTAGCTTTTGAAAATAAAGTAAGTACAGATACCGAAACCAATATTCATAATATTCGGTCTAATGCATTTATACATTTTGAGGAAAATGGCTTCCCTACAAAAAAGGATGAAGAATGGAAATATACCTCGTTAAAACCAGTGTTAAAACACAATTATACTCTTTTTCCAAATTCAGAAAATTCCATTGAATTTAAGGATGTCAAGAAATATTTCTTGCATGAAATAGACTCTTATAAGGTTGTATTTATTGATGGCATATATAGCTCATTTTTATCTGAAACTACGCATGATGATTTTGATATTTGCCTGATGTCTTCTGCATTAAAAAAACCAAAATATAAAATGGTAATCGATCATTATTTTAATAAAATCACCTCTAAAAAAGATAGTATTACTTCGCTAAATACTGCTTTTTCTAATGAAGGTGCTTATATTAACATTCCAAAAAATATTGTATTACCTAAACCTATTCAAATACTTCATTTTTCAACAGGTAATGAAGCTAAAATTATGCTACAGCCTCGTAACTTAATCATTGTTGGTGAAAACTCTCATGCTCGGATTATTGAACGTCATCAAAGTCTAACTGAAAACACAGTGCTGACCAATTCGGTTACTGAAATTTTTGCAGGCAAACGAGCAATTATAGATTATTATAAAATTCAAAATGATAAAAAAACAGCTTCATTAATTGACAACACTTATGTACAACAACAACAGCAAAGTGTAGCTTCTGTTAACACTTTTTCTTTTGGAGGAAACTTTACGCGTAATAATTTAGAATTCCATCAAGAAGGTGAGCATATCAACTCTAATCTTAACGGAATTACCATCATTGGCAATAAACAATTGGTTGATAACCATACATTGGTAAATCATAACTATCCAAATTGCGAAAGTCATGAACTCTATAAAGGTATTTATGCTGATAAAGCTACAGGCGTATTTAATGGAAAAGTTATCGTTAAACAAGCTGCTCAAAAAACAAATGCTTTTCAGCAAAACAACAATATTTTAATTGATGATGGAGCAACTATCAATGCCAAACCTCAACTCGAAATTTTTGCCGATGATGTAAAATGTTCGCATGGCTGTACTATCGGACAACTAGATGACAATGCCTTATTTTACTTACGCTCAAGAGGAATCCCTAAAAAAGAAGCTGAAGCCCTATTACTTTATGCTTTTGCAAATGATGCCTTAGATAAGATTAAAATTCCTGAATTAAAAACAAGAATCACAAAACTTATTGCTAAAAAATTAGGTGTTGAATTGGGATTTGAGTTGTAACTCTTCAATGAAAAAAATTAGCAAATTAAAAATAAATGAACTTAATATATATATTAGATATTATTGGAACATTTGCATTTGCAATTAGTGGTGCATTAGTCGCCTCGAAAAAAAAATTTGATTTATTTGGTGTAATTATTATTGCTTTTGTAACTGCTGTTGGAGGGGGAATGATACGTGATATTCTTATTAATGCACATCCTATAAACTGGATTGCTGACTTGAATTACATCTGGACAATTTTAATAGCTGTAGTTTTTACTTTTTTATTTAAAAGTAAAATTGCACCATTGAGTAAAACAATGTTTTTATTTGATACTATTGGTTTAGGGGTTTTCACATTATTAGGGGTTCAAAAAGGGTTATTATTTAATTTGCATCCCTTTGTTGCCATAGTGATGGGAATGGTATCAGCTGTGATGGGAGGTGTAACAAGAGATATTTTAACAAACCGCATTCCTTTAATCTTTAAAAAAGAAATATATGCAATGGCATCTTTAGCTGGAGGGGTTATGTTTTTAACAACAAATTATTTTAAATTAACTAATAATATTCAGTTTTTAGCAACAATAACAGTAGTTATTATTATCCGCTTAATTGCAGTAAAATACAAATTAAAATTACCTCAAATTAAAGAGGATCTATTTACCCAAAAAAACAGAAATTGAATTCTATTTCATGCTATCTAAAATTTAGTTACAATTCATCCTTCCATGAGTGACAAATGAGATTTTTACTTAAAAAATTTACTCAACACTTTCTGTAATCTCTTTTAAAAATAAATTAAAATCAAAGCCTGCTCCTCCTACCAATCCCATTCTTACAATTACTAAATCTTTTGAAGGAATAATAAACACTCGTTGTCCCTGAAAACCATTGGCTGAAAAAATATCTTTGGGAGCATCTGGATACTTTCCTCCTGCATTCAACCAAAAATGACCTCCATATACACCTTTAGAAGTTTCGGTTGGTGTCTTTACATAATCAACCCAAGATTCGTCAAAAAGCTGTTCACCATTCCAATTGCCTTTGTGTAAATATAATAAACCAAACTTAGCCCAATCTCGTGTGGTTGCCCATGAATAAGAAGAACCCACATAATTACCTGCTAAATCTGCTTCAACAAGCATAGAATGCATACCAATTTTATCAATTAATGCACTGTACCAAAAGTCTAAATAATCTTGATGTGAATCGAAATACTTTCTAAGTAATCCTGATAATAAATTACTCGTACCAGATGAGTAATTCCAACTTTCATTAGGTTTACCTACTTGCTTTTTTTCTTCTTGTACTTTTGACATATCTTCTGCTAAAAATAACATTTTGGTCACATCAGAAATACCTTTATATACCTCTTCCCAAGCCAAACCACTATTCATATGTAACAGATCATTTATAGTTATGTTTGCTCTTTCATCGTCTTTCCAAGAAGCAATTCCTGTTTTATCATTGATTTTTAACTTGCCTTGTTTTTGTAATATTCCATATATCGTTGCTGTTACACTTTTGGTCATTGACCACCCTTGTAACAATGAGTTTTTATCAAAACCAGCAGCATATTTTTCAGCTAGTATTTGATCCTTATAAATAACTAAAACTGCTCTCGTTTTTTTCACCTCATTATTTGAAAAAGCATCAGTAACTACATTTTCTAATACCTTATAATCTACCGAGGTAAAAACTGTGTCTTTTTGAGAGTTATCACCATAAGGGTACGGAAGGTCTATCTTATTTCTTGTCCTTTTCGGAACTAGATAAGGTTTGTTTTCATCATAACCTTTGGTTAGTAAAACACTACCTAAACCTTCACGATAAACAGCTTTACGCTGCATCAATCCAAAGGCCGAGGCTACTATTGCTTTTTCACCTTCATTTACCTCTATTGTTGCTTGATTTATAGGTGCAAAATTATTATCTTCATTACTTGTTTTTTCAACTGATCTTTTAGCTAAAAAAACAGAAGAGCTCATATTCTTTGCAGCATATCCGGAAATGATGTTTAGTTTTGGATAGTTAGTATAAACTACATAAATAAGAATTAACACAAGGGCTAAGGCTATTATTTTTAGAATTTTTTTCATCTTTACTAAGGTTTTATTTAATTATTTAAAGCATACATCAACTTTACACTCAAGATAGAAATTCAACAATTAATCTATCGTAAAATCAATAATCGCATCATTTCTTTAGCGGCAACACGTGCTTTTAAATCGATAAAATTACGTGGTGTCTCATCACCAATTTCATAGGTTAAAGACTCTGCATTAAACTGCTTGTAAAACCAGCCTTTAGAAATAGGTTGATTTAACGGAAATGGTTGGTCATCTGGTGTATAATTTGGTATAGCATCATCAATAGCTTCCATCCAATAATCTTTAAACGGATAAATATCCGAATGCATCTCGTCAGAAAAACTGTAATACAAATCTTCTTGTGTTGAATGAAAGTCTAACCCTAAAATTACATTACTTTTTGAAGATTTTGCTGCATTTACAACAGTGTTTACAATAGCTTTTACTTCTTCTTGTCGGTAATACGCCCAATCTCGATTCAAGTCAATTCCGCCTGCATTATGACGCCAATGTCCTAAATCTACACCATCAGGATTTACTAACGGATAGACTAAAACACGATATTTTGATCTAAAATCTCTCGCCAAACGGCTGTCTTGTAACAATTCTTCCACAAAAGATTGCATGGCTAAATACCCTGTTACTTCGGGTGGGTGCTGCCTACTCAATACTACAATAATATCTTTTCCTTTAGGATCACCTGTATACACATCCAAACCTATTAAATCACGCTTTAATTTACTCTTACCAATAACTTTAAAACGAACATCTTTATGTGTTGCTATCTGTTTAGACCACTGCATCGCTTCAGCAGAAGTTTTGATTTCTTGTGCTGAAATCCATAATTTTTCTGAGGTAAGATCTATTTTTAACAATGCGTTTTTAGTGCTATCTACCAATTGATAAGCTGTACTATCTATAGGTTTCCAAATTTTTCCATCTGTACTTAATTTTGGAACATACCGATGCTTAGAAGTAGGGTAATTTAATTTTACATATACCTGTTGTGCGTGTTTAGACCAAATTCTAAAAGCGAAATACGGACTTTGATTGATCGGTTCATTTTCAGGTAAAATTGTGACTTGATATGTAGAATCATTAAGTTGTGTAAAATCGTTTAATCGTGCACCATCAAATTGATTATCAGCAAAAATGATATCATTAATAGTGTATTCTTTCTTCTCTTGATATTGAATTTCTCGTGTAGAGGTTTCTATTGGTTCTGGAAATTCAAACGTTTTCAGCTTTAAATTACTACATGCAGAAATTAATGAAATAAGCAGCACGTACCCAAAAATAGATCTTACACTATGACTAGTGACTTTAAAATAAGTTCTTTTTGACATCATATTAATTCATCTTAGACTAACAAAAGTACCATTTATTTTGTCAGTTCAAAAAAAGGATTTACTTTTGTCAACCAAACGGTTAAATTGTTTAGTTAAACAAAATGGTTAAATCAAAAGACACAACGACTGAAGCTCAAATTTTAAATGCAGCAAAAAGCATATTTCAACGTAAAGGTATGATTGGTGCTAGAATGCAAGAAATTGCAGATGAAGCTGGAATCAACAAAGCCATGCTGCATTATTATTACAGAAGTAAACAACTACTTTTTGAAGCTGTTTTTAAAAAAGCTTTTTTACTATTAGCACCACAATTGAATGAAGTGATGAACTCTGATGATAAAATTTGTGAGAAAATTAAAGGTTTCACACATAACTATATTTCTTTTGTAATTAAACACCCCTATTTACCTAATTTTATCATTCAAGAATTAAACAGAAATCCAGAATTTATACAAAAATTAATGACAGAGAAACACTTCCCTTCAATTGATAAATTTAGGAATCAGGTCAATGAAAAAGTAGCAGAAGGAATTTTAAGACCTATTAAAGCAGAACAATTATTTATAAATATTTTGGCATTAAGCATCTTTCCGTTTATTGCCAAACACTTGTTAAAAAGCATCATAAATACTAATGAAACCGAATACAAACAATTACTTGAAGAACGAAAAACTGAAGTGGCAGATTTTATTATCAATGCCATTAAAATTTAAATCCTCAAAGAGGGTTTTGTATAAACAAGCAAAAACAATGAAAAAACTGACAACATTTATACTCATACTGCTTATCACAAATGCATTTTCACAAGAAAGATTGAACTTAGAAGAATGCCAAACTTTGGTGCGTAAAAATTACCCTCTAGGTAAAAAGGGTGCATTGTTAGTAAAGCAAAACAACTTGGATATATCAGTAATTAAAACAGCTAAATTACCAAAAATAGAAGCTTCTGCTCAAGCTACTTACCAATCTGATGTGATAGAATTGCCGATTTCAATACCTAACATAACTATTGAATCTCCAAATAACGACCAATACAAAGCAACACTTTCTGTAAATCAATTAATTTATAATGGCGGATTAATAAATGCTTCTACAGATGTAAAAAAAGCTACCTTAAAAACACAACAACAACAAGTTGAAGTCAGTTTATATCAACTCAAAAAACAAGTTAATCAATTGTATTTTTCAATTGTATTATTACAAGAAAAAAGAGATTTATTAATTGCCAAGGAAACGCTCTTAACTACAAAATTAAAAGAAGTAAAGGCTGGTGTTGAATATGGAGTAATACTACCTGCTTCTGATAAAATAATTGAAGCAGAACTCTTAAAAATAAAACAACAATTTACAGAAATTGACCAAAATAAAATTAGTTTAATTTCTACGCTTTCAAAACTAATTGGAAAAGAAATACCAGTAACGATTTTTCTAGAAACCCCAATCATATTAACAACTTTTGATAATGAAATTCACCGTCCAGAATTAAAATTATTTCAGCTACAGAAGCAACAAATAGAAGCTTCTGAAAAAGTGATCTTAAAGAAAAATAGCCCTAAAATATTCGGTTTTGCAACTGGTGGCTATGGTAATCCTGGGTTGAATATGTTAGATAATTCTTTCCAACCTTATTATATTGTTGGAGCTAAATTAAATTGGACTGTTTTTGATGGAAAAGCCACTAAAAAACAACGAGAATCTTTACGCATCAATAAAGAATTAATTGAAAACCAAAAAGAAGTATTTCAGTTAAACACCAATATTGAACTCGAGCAGCAACAAATAGAAATATCAAAAATTTCAGAATTTATTCAATCTGATAGTACACTTATTAATTTAAGAGAGGTTATTTTAAAATCTGCTGAAGCTCAATTAAAAAATGGCGTAATAACCTCTTCAGCATATATTACAGAGCTTACCAATTTACACGAAGCAAAAAACACACTGAGTACGCATAAAATTGAATTAGAATTAGCAAAAGCAAATTATAAAACAACCAAGGGAAGTCCCATAACTCCAAAAGAGGAGATTTCAAATTAAATGATTAAAAATATAAACAAATTCGTATGAAAATTACTAAAATAATATTCGGGTTACTAATCACAACAAGCATAATTACATCTTGTGATAAAAATAATGATAGAGCTGATGGTTATGGGAATTTTGAAGCTATTGAAACAACCATTTCTTCAGAAAATAATGGAAAATTATTAGCCTTTAACATTGAAGAAGGGCAAATCATAAAAAAAGGGACTATTGTTGGTTATATAGACACTATACAACTGAATTTAAAAAAAGAACAGCTACAAGTTTCTAAAAATGTGATCGCTTCAAAATCTAGAGGTGTATTATCACAAATACGTGTACTAAAGTCTCAACAAAGAACAGCAACTATTTCTAAAAATAGAATTGAAAACTTAATTAAAGCAAATGCAGGTACTCAAAAGCAATTAGATGATGTAGACGGAAAAATAGATGTAATAAAACAACAAATTAGAAGTGTTGAAATTCAAAATGCTCCTATCGTTAACGAATTGAAAAGTATTGATGTACAAATTAAACAACTTAATGACCAGATTCAAAAAAGTAAGATTACCAATCCTGTAAATGGAACAATCTTAGTTAAATATATTGAACCCAATGAAATTACTTCTTTTGGAAGACCTTTGTATAAAATTGCAGATTTAGGAAACATGCAATTACGTGTCTATATAAGTGAAACACAATTATCATCTATTAAAATTGGTCAAGAAGTTACCGTAAAAATAGATGGTAAAGATGCTATGAAAGATTATGTAGGAACTGTCAGTTGGATCGCTTCGGAAGCTGAATTCACCCCTAAAATTATCCAAACGAAAGAAGAGCGTATTAACCTCGTTTATGCTGTAAAATTAAATGTAAAAAACGATGGAAGTATAAAAATTGGAATGCCAGCAGAGATGTGGATTAAAAGTGAGTAGTTCTCTTATGCTAAAGCTACGGATGAATAAATAGTTAATCTTAAAATCATAACAATGTCTACAAAAGTAATTTTATTAGTAAGTATTATGGCTATATTAACTAGCTGTAATAACACAAAAAAAGAAACATTAAGTACACAACCCATAACACAAAACAAAGCTATAAATACTAACACACAAGAAAACAAAGGTTATACCTTATTAAAAAACAATTGTTATGTATGCCATAACCCAAATGCAAAATCGCATGATGAAATTATAGCTCCTCCATTTATGGCTGTAAAAAAACGTTATACAAGAGAATTTGACAATAAAAAAGATTTCATTAATGCTGTAACTAACTGGGTTCAAAACCCGACAGAAGAAAAAGCTTTGATGCGAGGTGCAGTAAAACAATTTAAAATAATGCCTAAACTTGCTTTAAAAACAGATGATTTAAATAAAATAGCAGACTATTTATATGATAATGAAGTTGAAAAACCTATTTGGATGGATGCTCATATGAAAGAAATGCATGGAAAAGGAATGGGAAAAGGAATGAATAATTAAATTATAAATACAATTTTATGAAATACATTATTAAAATAATCTCAGTTATTACAATCTTAATTTTCACAACTTCTTGTAAAGATAATGTTGAAAATAAAGATACCTCTCCAAAAGTAGAAGAAAGTACAGAAACCAAACAACCAGAAGAACATCACCATGAAACTGGTGTCGTGCAACTAAATGATGGAAAGAAATGGGAAGCAAACCTTGAAACCACTGACGGCATTAAAAAAATGCAAGAAATTATGACTGCTTTTACTGATAAAGAATCTCCTAAAGCATATATTTCTTTAAAAGAAAATCTCGAAACTGAATTCACAACTATTTTTGAAAAATGTACCATGAAAGGAGAATCTCATAATCAGTTGCACAATTACTTAAAACCTATGCTGGGCCTATTTGATGGTTTAATAACTGATGACATAAACACCCGTAAAAAGAGTTTTGAAACAATCAACAAACACCTATCACATTACAGTAATTATTTTAAATAAATTAAAATGAAAATCTCTAAAAAAATAGCCGCTATACTTGCCCTATTTATCGGATTAATGTCCGTTTTTGCAGGGTCAAAAGTACTGTTTGGTATTGATACCAAAGATTACACCATACTAATATGGCTGGTGTCATACAATGTTCTTTTTGGTGTCATTTCTGTTTTTGCTTCCTATTTAATATGGCAAAATAACGTTCTAGCCAAAAAATTAACATTATTCATTTTGGGTGTGCACTTTATGGTTTTTATTTATTTAAAATTCTTTGATGCTACCGTAGCCGCTGAAAGTATTAAAGCAATGCTATTTAGAACGAGTATTTGGACTGTAATAGCTTTATTAACTCTAATAGTTCCTAATTATCTAAACAAAAAATAACACTAAATATTTTGAGTATTAAAATTGAACATATCAGTAAATCATTTGAAGACGTTACCGCTTTAAAAGACATTTCTTTTGAGGTTAATGAAGGTGAATTGTTTGGCTTAATTGGTCCTGATGGTGCAGGAAAAACAACTTTATTTAGAATTTTGACTACACTATTAATTGCAGATAACGGTTCTGCAACTGTAGCTGGTTATGATGCCGTAAACAACTATAAAGACATTAGAAACCATGTAGGTTATATGCCTGGTCGTTTTTCTTTATATCAAGATTTAACTGTTGAAGAAAATTTAGAGTTTTTTGCCACTATATTCGGTACAACCATTGAAGAGAACTATGATTTAATCAAAGATATTTATGTTCAAATAGAGCCTTTTAAGAAGCGTAGAGCAGGAAAATTATCTGGCGGTATGAAACAAAAATTAGCCTTGTCTTGTGCTTTAATTCACAAACCAAAAGTATTATTTTTAGACGAACCAACAACTGGAGTTGATCCTGTTTCGCGAAAAGAATTTTGGGAAATGCTCAAACGCTTACAACAAAAAGGGATTACTATTTTAGTGTCAACACCCTATATGGATGAAGCTGCTTTATGTGATAGAATTGCATTGATTCAAGATGGCAAAATATTAGAAATTGATACTCCACAAGAGATCGTAAAACACTACCCGAAAAAAATATACGACATTAAAGCTGATAAAATGTATGAACTCATTTTATCTCTTAATACGTATGAACATAATCATAGTGTTTACCCTTTTGGAGAATTTGTGCATTATACAGACCAAAGAGATGATTTTAACCCAACAGAGTTGATTCAGTTTTTAGAAGACAAAGGCTTGGAAAATATTAGTATTCAACCAACAGAAGTCACTATTGAAGATACCTTTATGGAATTAGCTAGATAATTAAAGTCTCCTTCCCTTTGGGAAGGATTAAGAATGGGAATATGAAAAAAACAAACGTCATAAAAGCAGAGAATTTAACCAAAATGTTTGGTGAATTTACCGCGGTAAATGCTATTAGTTTTGATGTGAAAAAAGGAGAAATTTTTGGCTTTTTGGGTGCAAATGGTGCAGGTAAAACAACCGCTATGAAAATGTTGATTGGTATCTCTACACCAACTTCTGGAAAAGCTGAAGTCGCTGGGTTTGATGTATATAAAAATGCTGAAAACATCAAAAAAAATATTGGCTATATGAGTCAGAAATTTGCCTTGTATGACGATTTAACCGTAAAAGAAAATATTACCTTTTTTGGTGGGATTTATGGCTTATCAAGAACACAAATTAAAGAAAAGAGAACGACACTGATTAATGAACTAGGTTTACAAGAAGTAAGCAACGAGTTGGTAAGTTCTTTACCTTTAGGTTGGAAACAAAAATTAGCTTTTTCGGTAGCTTTATTGCACGATCCTAAAATTATATTTTTAGATGAACCTACAGGTGGTGTTGATCCGATTACAAGACGGCAGTTTTGGGAAATGATCTATAAAACGGCTCATAATGGAACCACCGTTTTTGTAACCACTCATTATATGGATGAAGCAGAATATTGTGATCGTGTATCTATTATGGTTGACGGAAAAATTGAAGCCTTAGATACACCTAAAGAACTAAAAAAACAGTTCAAAGTAGATAGCATGAATGATGTGTTTTTAAAATTAGCTAGAGGATGATGGTAAATGTTAGAAAACACAAATATTAACTAATTAATAAAAGTCCTTCCCTCTGGGAAGGGTTGGGATGGGATGAAACGATTTATAGGATTTATAAAAAAAGAATTTTACCATATTTTTAGAGATAGACGCTCTTTGTTTATTCTCTTTGGAATGCCTATTGCTCAAATTATGCTTTTTGGCTTTGCCATAACCAATGAAATCAACAATGTTGATATTGCTATTCTAGACAAATCTAAAGATGCGACTACAAAAGAAATAGTCAACAAAATTTCTTCATCAAAATACTTTAGTAATCGTGAAGCTATTGAAAATGAAGCCGAAATAGCCTCAGTTTTTAAAAAAGGAAAAATAAAAGCTATACTCATTTTTGAGAATGATTTTAATAAAAAACTAATTAAGGAACAAAGGGCAACTATTCAAATTATTACAGATGCCACTGACCCTAATACAGCAAATACCATCAGTAATTTTATCAATTCCATTTTACAAAAATATCAGCAAGAAATTAATAAAGACATTAAAATTGTCTATCAAATTATTCCGCAAACACAAATGGCTTATAATGCTGAATTAAAAAGTGTCTTTATGTTTGTCCCTGGTGTAATGACTATTATTTTAATGTTAGTTTCTGCCATGATGACTTCTATTTCTATCACCAAAGAAAAAGAATTAGGTACTATGGAAATCTTATTGGTATCACCAATAAGACCTTTTCAAGTAATCATTGGTAAAGTGTTTCCATATATATTTTTATCAGTAATCAATGCTATTGTCATTATTGTACTGAGTATTTTCATCTTTAAAATGCCCGTTCGCGGAAGTCTCTTTTTATTAGGAGCAGAAAGTATTCTATTTATTATCAACGCTCTTTCCTTAGGAATTCTAATTTCAACCATTTCAGAAACACAACAAACAGCTATGATGATTTCTTTAATGGGTTTAATGTTGCCTGTAATTTTATTGTCAGGGTTTATTTTCCCCATTGCAAGCATGCCTTTACCATTACAGGTTATTAGTAATGTAATTCCTGCAAAGTGGTTTATTATTATATTAAAAGGCATCATGCTTAAAGGTATAGGGATTACGTTAGTATGGAAAGAAACACTAATTCTATTGGGAATGACCGTGTTTTTTATAGCATTGAGTATTAAAAAATATAAAATTAGGTTGGAATAAAAATCAGTTGGCAGTATTCAGTTGGCAGTAAAACAGTATAAAAAAATTAGTGATAATTAGTGAAATTCGTGTCTATGAAGATAATAGGATATATCATTCAAAAAGAGTTCAAGCAAATTTTTAGGAATAAAGCAATGCTTCCACTCATCTTTGTATTGCCTTTAATTCAACTTATCATTCTTTCGAATGCAGCTACATTTGAAGTTAAAAACATCAAGTTCTCTTATATAGATCATGATAAAACTTCTTTTTCAAGAGCTTTGATTGATAAGTTTGATGCATCAACGTATTTTAATGTTACTACTGACTTTTCTTCAAGTAAAATGGCAAATGCAGCGATGTTAAAAGGAGAAGTTGATGTTGTTTTAGAAATTCCTCAATACTTTGAACGTAATTTATTAAAAGAAAAAAAGACAGATCTCTCTATAACAATAAATGCTATTGACGGTGCTGCTGCTGGTGTTGAAAATGTATATATCAATCAAATTGTACAAAGCTTTAATAAAAAGGCTCTAGTAACTTTAATACAGCCCTCAGACCTAAAAAATAGGCAAAAAAACATCCTAAGTATTCCTTCTTTTTGGTACAATAAAACATTGAATTACAAAACGTTTATGGTGCCAGGTATTTTAGTTTTATTGGTGACTATGATTACCTTATTCTTATCTGGAATGAATATCGTTCGTGAAAAAGAAATTGGCACATTAGAACAAATGAATGTTACACCTATAAAAAAACACCAGTTTATTATAGGTAAATTATTTCCTTTTTGGGTAATAGGACTGATGCTTTTAACAATAGGGTTAATTATTGCAAGAATAATATTTAATGTACCCATGGTAGGTAACATATTTTTAATGTATTTCTATACCTCTGTTTATATTTTGGTCATTTTAGGTATGGGCTTGTTTATTTCTAATTTTACAGACACTCAACAGCAAGCCATGTTTATTGCTTGGTTTTTTGTAGTAATTTTTATTTTAATGAGCGGACTCTTTACTCCTATTGAGAGTATGCCAAAATGGGCACAATTTCTAACCGAATTTAACCCTATAAAATTCTATGTAGAAGTCATGCGAATGGTTATGTTAAAAGGCTCTAACTTAACTGATATTTTACCTCAATTTGGAAAAACTCTTTTATATGCAGTCGTTATGAATGGCTTGGCAGTGTGGAGTTATAAAAAAGTAAGTTAATAAAATATTGACTTACTAAAAATATTTAATAATATTAATGATAAATCAAATGAAACACATCTTAAAATCAATACTACTAATAGCGTTATTTCTAGTGTCTTTTAACCATTTAAATGCTCAAGAAGCTTATTCTTTAAAAGTAAATGTGAAAAATTTACGAAACTCTAAAGGGGTTGTTCAATTTGCTATATATAACAAAGAAGGCTCTATTCCTGATGAAAAATACAAAAAATATTATAGAAAGGGTATTGCTATCATTAATAATAATACTGCAACCCTAACTTTCAAAAACTTACCAAAAGGAAAATATGCTGTAAATATTTTACATGACGAAAATAAAAATGGTAAAATTGATAAACGCTTTGTTTTACCAAAAGAAGGGATTGGTTTTTCAAATTATAAATCTATCGGATTAACAAATCGCCCTAAATTTTCTAAAGCAAGTTTTGATATAAGTACAAATACCACGAAAACAATAACTATTATTTACATGTAAGTATGAATAAGTTTTTTTACACTTTATGCCTAACTACTATTATTTTTAGCTATGGATATACTCAAGAAAGTAATGACAGTATTTCAAAGCTAGATATATCAAAAATAGCTTTAGCTAATCAAACTGACAGCTATGTTACTTTTCCAACAGATATTGGTAATATTGCTCCTTTAATGTTTGAAGGAAATATTAGTCCTAGTTTTATTATAAGAGAACGGAAAGATTCAAGGTTAATGGCTGCTCTTACTTCTCAAATAATTATTAGAATGTATAATGAAGAGTCTTATCCTGTACGTACACCAAGTTATATACCCCAAGTTTCTTTTTATTATACATTAGGCAACAAAAAATCAAAAAAACACAACACGCTTTTTGGGAGAATTGCACATCATTCTAATGGTCAAGATGGAGATTTTTATGATGAAAACGGACATATTAATTTACAATCAGGAAACTTTGCTACAAATTTTTTTGAGATAGGTATTATAAAAACATCTCAGAGTACTACATTAAATGCTATTAAGTTCTTTAAAAGTTCTATAGAAATTCACCCTAGAAGTTGGATGTTAGAAGAATTACATGGTCAATATAGTGGTCTTAGATGGCACAATACATTTACCGCGTTTAAACTGCCTTTTATCAATTCTGGTAAAAATAACAATCCTAATTTTTCTTTAAAGGTAGAAACATCTTTAATGCTTGATAATTACAATAACTTAAACACTTTTGATTTAGACCGCTTAAATGCAAGTTTAACTCTTTATTATCATCCAAAATTTTTGGAAGACATTGGCTTATTTGTTCAATTTTATCATGGTATGGATTATTATAATATATATTTTCAAGAAAAATTAGATGTTATCCGATTTGGAATTATGACTGAAATACTACGATTTTAAGCCCAAATACTATTGTTGTAATTAACAAAAGATTACGATTAATTTTTGCCATTTGTAGCTGTTCTAATATATTATTTTAATTTTTTATTATGCTTTACCCAAAAAATAAATTACAAGAAATAGCAGTTTCAATTGATTTGATAATTGCTGAGATTTCTAAATTTGAGCATAAGTATCAACAACAAATAGATAATGTACACCCTAATTATACTAAAAGTGCTAAGAATTTAGTTCATTATTTAGCCTTACGGTCATTTAATATTGATGCTTTACAAAAAAGAATAGACGAAATTGGTTTACCAAATTCACCCGAATTTAAAGGCAGTATTTTGTATAGAATACTAAGTTTTAAAACCATTATTAATAGTTTATTGAAGATTGATTCTTCAGATGATAAAAAAATATTTCTCACTAATAAAGAAGCTAAAAAAATCTTAATAGAAAATTTTGTAGCTATTTTTGGTAAGGTAAAAAGGAAAAGAAAAACTGCCATTATGGTTACTCAACCATTAGATGCGGCAAAAGATAAACAATTTGCAAAATCGCTCTTAGAACTGGGAATGGACTGTGCAAGGATTAATTGTGCACATGATGATGAAATTATTTGGGATAAGATAATTAATAATATTAAGGCGAACAGAAATAGCTGTAAAATTATGATGGATTTAGGCGGTCCCAAACTAAGGACAGGTAAAATGAAACCTGGTCATAAAGTAATACACATAAAGCCTAAAAGAAATGACCTGGGTAAAGTAATAGCTCCCGCAAAAATTTGGATTGCACCCTACGGTACTCAACCCAAAAAAGGTGAAGAGGCCGATGCCTTCATTCCGATAAACAAAAAGTGGCTTCAAAAAACACAAAAAGGCTCCTATATCGCTTTTAAAGATTCACGAGGTAAAAAGCGTAAAATTCATATAGATAGAAAAGAGAACAATGGCCGTTGGGGCACTTGTAAAAAATCGGCTTTTATTACTGCTGGAACATTGCTAAATGTATTTTTCAAAAAAAAATCAGCCTCTGAAAAACATATTGCTGATAAGTTATTACCATTAGAAGAAATTATCTTTTTGACTAAGGGAGATTTATTGAGGCTTGATAAAGAGCCTATTTTAGGAGAACCTGCCGTCTATAGTCAAGAAGGTAATATTACTGAAATAGCTCATATTTCCTGCACTTTACCCAAGGTTTTTAATATGGTTAATGAAAAAGAACTAATTTATTTTGATGATGGTAAAATTGAAGGAACCATCAAAGAAGTTCAATCAGAATATTTAATTATAGAAATTACAGAGACCAAAAGTAAAGGAGGTAAATTAAAAGCCGATAAAGGAATAAATTTACCCAAAAGTAAATTGAATTTTGACGAATTGACCGATAAAGATAAAAAGGACTTAAAATTTGTTGTAAAAAATGCTGACGTAGTTAATTTTTCATTTATCAATAATAAACAAGATGTTGAAAATTTACTCAATGAATTAAAAAAGTTAAATGCTAAGATTGGTATTATTTTAAAAATTGAAACACAAGAAGCCTATAAAAATCTACCTAGTATTATATTAAAAGCCATGGAAAATTACCCTGTTGGTGTTATGATAGCTCGAGGTGATTTAGCGATAGAAACTGGGTGGGAAAATTTCGCCGTTATCCAAGAAGAAATACTACAGCTTTGTGAAGCTGCCCATTTACCAGATATTTGGGCAACTCAGGTTTTAGAAAATCTGGCAAAAAAAGGCATTCCGACAAGGGCAGAAATTACTGACGCAGCTATGGCACAAAGAGCAGAATGTGTCATGCTAAACAAAGGGCAATACATAAAAAAAGCTGTTAAAATATTGGATAAAATACTGTGTAAAATGCAGCAAGTTCAAAAGAAAAAAGAAACCCTATTGCCTAAATTGAAATTTAATGAAGCTCTATAAAATAAATACTCTTATTGATTAATTATAATTATGGAAAAAGATAAACATACAAATGCTAAAACCAAGTCAAAAAAAGGAAAGCAAGATAAATACGATTCTCGGGGAGTTCAAACATTGTTTAGAACACTTTCCCGAAATCATTATAACCTGTTAAAAATGATTGATAATAAAGCAAGAATAGTGCTTACCGTTAACTCTATAATAACTTCGCTCTTATTAGGTATCTTATTTTTAGCACCCAAAACTCAGGGGTTTAAAATTGAACTTGGTATCAGAATATTGATTATTTGTAGTATGCTCTCAATGGTTTTTGCCTTATTTAGTATGCTTCCACATCGTTATTTTGGCAAAGCTTTTAAAAAAAGTGATTATAAAGGAGTTTTGTATGCCGAAAATTTTTCTTCATTATCCCTAGAAGAATTCAAAGCTGAATTCAAACGTATTATGGAAAAAGGGCAAACCATCTATGAAGAAATGATAAACGATCTTTACTTTTTGGGTCTGACCATAGCTCGAAAACAAAAAATCTTACTCCTTTCAGTAGCCATTTTTTTAGTTGGTCTGGTAACGGCAATAATCTATTCATTAGTAAACGGACTCATACCCTTTACATAAATGCTAAAAATTAGCTTTAAAGTTAATAATTTGGATGACTTAAATACTTTTAATCTCAATCGATTAAATACAAAACTTACTTTACCATCATCCAAATTTTTTAGAAGCTATCGGGTTCTTTGTACAATTCTATCATGCCTTACATTATTATAATATTTATTTTCAAGAAAATTTAGATATTACTCGATTAGGAATTACGACAGAAATATTAAAATTTTAAAACATAACAACATGAATGATACTAGTATTTTTATTAAAAAAGCTTCGGGTGAATTAGAACTATTTTCATTTCGAAAGCTAAAAAAATCACTTGAAAGGAGTGGAGCATCTGAGGCCATAATTCACTCTATTATAAAAACACTAAGCCCCCAACTTTATGATGGAATTTCCTCTAAAGAGGTTTACAAAAAAGCCTTTCGTTTATTAAAGAAATCTAATCGTGCCTGTGCTTCAAAATACAGTTTAAAAAGGGCAATTTTTGACTTAGGTCCAACGGGTTATCCTTTTGAACGTTTAGTTGGTGCAATATTAAAACAAAAGGGTTATAAAACACAAGTCAGTGTACTTTTACAAGGTCAGTGTGTCACCCATGAAATTGATGTATTGGCAGAAAAAGAGGGAAACACTTTTACTATAGAGTGTAAGTTTCATTCAAATATTAAAACAGTAAGCAATGTGAAAATTCCTTTGTATATAAATTCTAGATTTTTAGATGTTCAAAAAAAATGGAATGACAACCCTGATAAAACATCCTTTTTAAAACAAGGATGGATTATAACTAATACTCGATTTACTGAGGATGCTATCCATTACGGAAAATGTGCGGGTTTGATTTTATTAAGTTGGAATTATCCAAAAAATAATGGTATTAGTGACAATATAGATCACTATGGGCTTTATCCTATTACAGCACTAACTTCTCTTACAAAAAATGAAAAAAAACTTCTCATAGAAAATGATATCATTTTAACTCAAGAACTCTTATTGGTTGCTCATAAACTTAAAAAACTTCATTTTTCAACAACTAAAATTGAAAAAGTAATTGCTGAAGCTCAAAAATTATGTAATTCATTTTTGTAGTTTTGTATTTAGCACCGATAATTGTCGGCAGATTCTAAAAAAGAAACATGTTTGATCTCAAAAAAATAAGAGCCAATTTCCCTATTCTACAACGAGAAGTAAATGGCAAACCTTTAATCTATTTTGACAATGCTGCTACTTCACAAACACCTCAAGTAGTTATTGATGCAATTGTTGATTATTATTCAAGTTATAATGCGAACATTCATCGTGGGGTACATACCTTAAGTCAAGAAGCAACCGATGCTTACGAACAAGCACGTTTGAAAATTCAACAGCATTTTAATGCAAAAAAAGTACACGAAATTATTTTTACTTCAGGCACAACTCATGGCATTAATTTGGTAGCAACTGGCTTTACGTCTTTATTAAAAAAGGACGATGAAATTATCGTTTCTCTATTAGAGCATCATTCAAACATTGTGCCTTGGCAAATGCTTTGTGAGCGTACAGGAGCAAAATTGAAAGTAATTCCTATCAATCAAAAAGGAGAATTGTTACTTGATGAATATGATAAATTGCTCTCAACTAAAACAAAATTGGTTTTTGTAAATCATGTATCCAATGCCTTAGGCACCATAAACCCTATTAAAGAAATTATAACTAAAGCTCACAACGTAGGTGCTGCTGTATTAATTGATGGTGCTCAGGCAGCACCACATATTAAAGCAGATGTACAAGCGTTAGATGCCGATTTTTATGTAGTTTCTGCTCATAAAATGTGTGGACCAACAGGTGTAGGTATCTTGTACGGAAAAGAAGAATGGCTCAACAAACTCCCTCCTTATCAAGGTGGAGGTGAAATGATAAAAGAAGTGACTTTTGAAAAAACTACCTATGCCGATTTACCACATAAATTTGAAGCAGGTACACCAAATATTTGTGGTGGTATTGCTTTTGGTGTTGCTTTAGATTATCTAAACGCTATCGGATTTGATACCATTGCTGCTTACGAAAAGGAACTGTTAGACTTTGCCACACAGCAATTATTGACCATTGATGGAGTGAAAATTTATGGTACTTCAACGCAAAAAACAGCGGTACTCTCTTTTAATATTGAAGGGTTACATCCGTATGATATCGGTACAATCATAGACAAACTAGGCATTGCAGTACGTACTGGGCACCATTGTACTCAACCCATTATGGATTTCTATAACATTCCAGGTACCATACGTGCTTCTTTTTCTTTTTACAATACCAAAGATGAAATTATAACATTTGTTAAAGCCGTAGAACGGGCTAAAAATATGTTGTTGTAGGTTAATAGAAGACAAAATACCCCGCACTTTTAGATACAAAATACACGACTTTTTAAAAAAATCACCAACCCCTTTTTTTGTTTTTATATTTTTTTCGTACATTACCAAACGTAGGAGACCTTATTACAGGAAGTTATAAGAGAAAATTTTATCGGCAATAAACCCAATTTGCTTACATTCATTTTTTGAATGGTAAGTAGAGATACCCTTTTAGAGTTGACGAAGATTGTGGCGAATGGATTTGGACAGAACGCACACGTCATGTAACAGTTAATTACCCTAGTGATGGCTTTCTACCCCAATACACTCAAGAACTTGATGTTGTTGCAGGTAATAGATATCATATTATTGGTGCTAACCACTTAGAGGTAGGTGATATGAGTGCTGGAACTGTAGATGAAACAGCTGTTGAGTTTCGAAAAATTTTTGAAAGAACAGAAGGTGATTTTTTTAGAACAGACGAAAGAAATTAAAAAATGAAAAATATCCTAATCTTTTTAATACCAATCATCATCCTTACTACTTCTTGTACCAAGGATGATGATACTGCCACTACGCAAACTGATGAAAATGGTGTAATTACATTATTACCGCATCAATGGAAAAAAACATTGCATGCTGACGGTGCTGTTTCAAACGGACATATTGATTATCCCATTTATTATAAGGATAATATTGTTATCCCTACCACAAATGGGAAGGATAATAAATTTTTAACCTTGATAAATTCAAATGATGGAGAAACAATTTGGCAATGGAATGATAGTTATTTACCCTATTCTAGTCAAATCAAAATTTCATACCCTTATCAATACAACAATTTATTAACTTACCAAAAAGGAAGTAAAAGTTATTGTGTTAATTTAGATAATGGCACTACACATTGGAAAATACGTAGAGAATCTTCTTTTGATGTTAGAATATATCCAAGTTTTGATAATAATTTTTTTAATTTGGTAGACATCATTGATAATAATGGTTATAAAGAACAAACTGCTACAAAAACTGAAATAAATACTGGTAATTTAACTACAGAAGTAATTAGATCCAATTATTCTGGAGAATATATAAACCCTGATAATTTAATTGGAGCAATTACTAATATTATAAAAACACCTAGCAATAGTAATCTTTACGCAATCACTTATGTTGAACCTTCTCCTGGCTGGGTTGTAAACTCCTATTTAGGCTTATATAATTCAGATACTCAACAATGGGTTTATGAACGTAAATTAATGGCTCCACCAACTGTAAATAGTAGTACTTATGAACCAAAGATTTATAACAACAAATTATATGCTTGGGTCGGTAAGAATTTAGTTTGTCATGATTTAGATACTGGAGAGCAATTATGGATAAAGCAATTTACACAAGACTTTTTATTTTCAGGTTTTATCATAGAAGATGATAAAATAATTGCCAATAATGAAGACACATATACCTATGCACTAAACCCTAATACTGGTAGTCAAATTTGGAAAACAAAAACAGCAGGTACTAGTAGTAGAATGAGCTACCTAAATGGCATTGTTTATTTTGTAGGCGGCTCAACACGTAAACTACATGCTATTGATATCAATACAGGTAAACATGTTTGGAAAATAGACGGTCATAAACTAGATGGTGAAAATTTTAAAACCAATGCCGTTTATGTATTACCAGCTAAAAATGGTGAAAAAGCTAAAGTTATAGCCTTAACACATTTAAATGCTTATTGTTTTGAGGCATATCAATAAAAAAAAATGAAAGAACAGAAGGTGATTTTTTTAGAACTGATAGAAGATAATTATGAAAAATCTATTTATAATATTTCTATTCATCATCTTTACTACATCATGTAGTAAAGATGATGATGGTATAAGTAAACAAACCGACAGTAATGGTGTTGTAATTTCATTACCTTACCAATGGAAAAAAACATTACATAAAAATGGAACGGCTTCTAATGGTACAATTAGGTTGCCTATTTATTATAATAACAATATAGCTATTCCTACAACAGAAGGTAAGGATAAAAGGTTTTTAACTCTAATAAACACCAATGACGGGGAAACTTTATGGAAATGGAATGATAGTTATTTACCCTATTCTAGTCAAATCAAAATTTCATACCCTTATCAATACAACAATTTATTAACTTACCAAAGCGGAAGTAAAAGTTATTGTATCAATTTAGATAATGGTGATACACATTGGAAAATTAAGAGAGATAACTCTTTTGATGTTAGAATTTATCCAAATATAAATGAAACGTTTTTTTATAGCACTCCTATAATTAACGAAACAGGAACTGAAGAGTTTAGTATGTCAAAATGTAACATAAACGATGGTACTATTAGAGAATTTGTAAGAGCAAATTATTCAGGTGATTATATAAACCCAGATAATTTAATTGGAGCAATTACTAATATTATAAAAACACCTAGCAATAGTAATCTTTACGCAATCACTTATGTTGAACCTTCTCCTGGCTGGGTTGTAAACACATATTTTGGCTTATATAATTCAGATACTCAACAATGGGTTTATGAACGTAAATTGATGGCTT
>Ga0256834_1000386_pt1 | contig 32056 bp, 29 predicted proteins | sample 4281140metaG_FD_190536 | JGI IMG/M metagenome (GOLD analysis project Ga0256834, IMG submission 190536) | Hydrothermal vent microbial communities from East Pacific Rise, Pacific Ocean - 4281-140 | ecosystem: Environmental > Aquatic > Marine > Hydrothermal vents | place: Pacific Ocean: East...
GCCAATGTAAATACATCCTTCCCGGATTTTGGCCGGCTTGCCGGTGAGGCGGGATTGCATATTGTGACCGAAAATGGCTGAGGCTCCCGTACTGACCATCGACGGCCCCAGTGGCTCGGGCAAGGGTACGGTTGCCGCCAAGGTGGCCCAGGCGCTGGGCTGGCATATTCTGGATTCCGGGGCCCTGTACCGCCTGGTGGGGCTGGCGGCGCGGAAGGCGGGCGTGGATCTGTCCGATAGCGCCGCGGTAGCGGAAATGGCGCGTACCTTGCCAGTAAAATTCGTGGATCGAAAAGTCTTTCTCGATGGCGAGGATGTGAGCCTGGCCATTCGCACGGAAACCGCAGGAAACAATGCGTCAAAGGTGGCCGCAATCCCCGAGGTGCGGGCGGCGCTGCTGGATTGGCAGCGGGAGTACGCCCGCCCGCCAGGGCTGGTGGCGGATGGCCGGGATATGGGCACTGTGGTGTTTCCCCATGCGCGGGCAAAAATCTTTCTGGACGCCAGTGCCGACGAGCGCGCCCGAAGGCGGTATAAGCAGTTGAAGGATAAGGGTATTGATGTTAACCTTTCCGGTCTCATTGCGGAAATCGAAGAGCGGGATCACCGCGACCGGAACCGCAGTGTGGCGCCTTTGGTGCCGGCGGAAGATGCGCAGGTCATTGATTCCACACGGCTGGATGTGGATACTGTGGTTGATCGCGTGTTGCAGGCGGTATACGAGGCCTACCCTGAGACAGGGTCGAAAAGCGACATTTAACCGGTTTCATGCCCAGCATGGGGCCATGCATTTTAACTTAGAACCAACCGAGTCTTCACTTCCGGACTCTACATGGGTGGCCTGCTCGACAGGTCGGAGTATTTTAACCAATGACTGAAAGTTTCGCGGCGCTCTTGGAAGAGAGCTTTACCAACACCAACCTCAAACCTGGCGCTATTGTAATCGGCACCGTTGTCGGCATCGACAATGAAAGCGTTATCGTCAACGCCGGACTCAAGTCCGAAGGCGTTATTCCCAAAAACCAGTTCATGAATCACGATGGAGAACTCGAGGTTTCCGTCGGTGATCAGGTGGAAGTCGCCCTGGAAGCCGTGGAAGACGGTTCCGGCATGACCCGCCTGTCGCGTGAGAAGGCCAAGCGCCATCACGCCTGGGCCAAGCTGGAGAAAGCTTTCGATAACGAGGAAATCGTTACCGGTCGCATTACCGGCAAGGTGAAAGGTGGTTTCACCGTGGATCTTCAGGATCTGCGCGCATTCCTGCCCGGTTCCCTGGTCGATGTCCGCCCGGTGCGCGACACCGCCTATCTGGAAGGCAAGGATCTGGAATTCAAGGTCATCAAGCTGGATCAGAAGCGCAACAACGTGGTGGTCTCGCGCCGTGCGGTGGTGGAGCAGGAATACAGCGAAGAGCGTGAAAAGGTACTGGAGAACCTGGAAGAAGGCGCGGTGGTCAAGGGCATCGTCAAGAACCTTACCGACTATGGCGCGTTTGTGGATCTGGGCGGTGTGGACGGATTGCTGCATATTACCGACATGGCGTGGAAGCGGGTCAAGCATCCTTCAGAAGTGGTTGAAATCGGTGACGAAATCGACGTTCGCGTACTCAAGTTCGACAAGGAGAAGATGCGCGTTTCCCTGGGGCTGAAGCAGTTGGGCGAAGATCCCTGGGACAACATCATGCGCCGCTATCCCGTGGGCACCCGTTTGTTCGGCAAGGTCACCAATCTGGCCGACTACGGCGCCTTCGTGGAAATCGAGGAAGGCGTGGAAGGCCTGGTGCATGTTTCCGAAATGGACTGGACCAACAAGAACATCCACCCCAGCAAGGTGGTGCAGCTGGGGGACGAGATGGAAGTCATGGTGCTGGATATTGATGAAGAGCGCCGCCGCATCTCCCTGGGCATGAAGCAGTGCAAACCCAATCCCTGGGACGAATTTGCGGACAATCACAACAAGGGCGACCATGTCACCGGCAAGATCAAGTCCATCACGGATTTCGGCATCTTTATCGGCCTGGACGGCGGCATCGACGGTCTGGTTCACTTGTCCGACATCACCTGGGACGAGCCTGGCGAAGATCTGATCCGCGACTACAAGAAAGGCCAGGAACTGGAAACCGTGGTGCTGTCGGTGGATCCCGAGCGCGAGCGTATCTCTCTTGGCATCAAGCAGCTGGATCAGGACCCGTTCTCCACCTATCTGGCCACCCATGAGAAGGGCAGTATCGTAACCGGCACCATCAAGGACGTGGATGTCAAGGGCGCTACCGTAGAACTGGCCGAGGGCGTGGATGGTTATATTCGCGCTTCCGAGATTTCTCGCGACCGGGTGGAAGATGCCCGCTCCGTGCTCAAGGAAGGTGAAGAAGTGGAAGCCAAATTCACCGGCGTCGACCGCAAGAACCGCGTCTTGATGCTGTCTATCAAAGGCAAGGATTTTGATGAGGAAAAGGCGACCATCGAGAGCTACAAGTCAGGTGGCGCTTCCGCCGGATCTGCTTCACTGGGCGATCTGCTGAAAGACCAGTTGTCCGCCAGCAAGGAAAGCAGCGAGTAAATCTACACAAACAGGGTGGCTTCGGCCACCCGCTAGCAACGAGGTAACTGATGACAAAGTCTGAACTGATCGAGGCGATTGCGCGCCAGCAAACCCATCTTGCGCACCGGGATGTGGAGCTGGCCGTAAAATGCATACTGGAACAGATGAGTCAGTCTCTGGCTGGTGGGGAGCGCATCGAAGTGCGGGGCTTTGGCAGTTTTTCACTGCATTACCGTCCGCCGCGCATGGGGCGCAATCCGAAGACCGGGGAGCCTGTGGCACTGGCGGGAAAATATGTTCCCCACTTCAAGCCGGGGCGTGAGCTGCGGGAAAGAGTGGACAAACGCTATCAGGAATCGTTGAAGAAAACTTGAGTAGTTCATGAAAAAGCCGGCGGAACGCCGGCTTTTTTGTTATCGCTTGCAGCTGTTCATGCCCAGCAGGGGATAGAAAGGGCACCAGCCCATCAATCCCGTGAACAAGGGGATGGCGCCCAGCGCGCCCCACCAGTTCTGTGCATAAATACCCCAGCCGATGACCGCAAGGCCAATGACAATGCGCAGGATTTTATCGATACCACCAACATTTGCTTTCATGTTCTTTCTCCTCAATGCCCGGATGTTTCCGGAAAAATAACCACGTTAGGTTAAAGATAGAGGAATTTATCAAGGCTGTCTGTGACAAAGTCACATTGGGGATTGCAGGCGTCTTACCCAGCCACGACCAAGATCGACGATTTTCTGTTGCTCCAGGTCCTTGAGCAGGCGGCTGATCACCTCGCGGGAGGTGCCGAGTTCGGCGGCGATCTGCTGATGGGTGATGGGCGTTTTCTGGTTCAGGGGAAACAATTTTTCCTGGTTCAGGTAAAACCCCAGGCGCTCGTCCATGCGCCGGAAAGTGACTTCTTCGATCAAACTGATCACGTCACCCAAACGGGCGGCAATCAGGTTCCAGGCATAGCGCCGCCAGCTGCGGTTGTTGTCCATCCATTCCTGGATAACAGCGGCGGGTACCACAATGGCTTGCAGCTCGGTTTCGCTCACGGCAAAGGCGGGAAAACGTTTCTCACTGACGATGCATGACAGGGTCAATATACAGCATTCCCCCGCCTCCACCCGGTACAGGGTGATTTCCCGCCCGGATTCCGAGAGTTTGTAGACCCTGCCGGTGCCGGCAAGCACGAAAGCCAGGTGACTGCAGTTGCTGCCTTCGAGGCAGATATGCTGTCCGGCGGGAAGAGCAACCTGCTGTCCCATTCCCAGCAGGGATTGGAGAAAACCCTCATCTGCGCCCAGGTCAGGGAACAGGCGTGCAAATTCTTGCTGTAGCGTTCCCATAGCGGAAAATACTCAGACGACAACCGGTGAAAAAGCGAAGTCGGTATCTTTGGTGGCCGGGTGTATGTAGCTGCCTTCGAGGAGGTCGGCACCATGGGACCAGCACAGATTGACGTCTTCTGCGCGGTTGATGTCGGGAAGAAGGATCAGGACGCTGCGCCGGTGGCAGACATTGATGATGCGCTTGATGACATCATCATCCGTGCCAAGAAGGCCCGGAGATACGCTCATGTAGCGGCTGCTCATGGCCTTCAGGATCTTGATGGCGGCGGGATGCTCAGAGAAGCTGTCGATCATGGTGCTGATATCCAGCTGGTGCAATGCGGCGATGCAGTTGCGGGAAGCCTTGAGATTCTTGGCGATCTGGGAAAGGCGAAAGGAAATGACCAGCCCGCGGGTGGATACGTCTTCGCGGCTGCTCTGGCGATCCAGCCAGTGGGGGTATTCGGGATTGTGCAGGGAGGCGATGGATTGGGGGATGATGATGTTTGCCTCCGGCTGTTCCAGGTGCATGCGCTTTAGCGTCTGCAGGCCGGTCTTGATCATCCAGCGATCCAGTGCGGAGGCCATGTTGCTCATACCCGCCAGTTTGCGCAGGCTCTTGTAGGGTATCCGCTGTCCGGTGGGGGTTTTCAGGTGGCAGTGCAGCAAATAGGTTTTTCGGTCCGGGAAGCGGGTTTGCAATACCGGATGGAAATCCGGCGCCAGCAGATCGTCGTCAATGGCCTGTTTCATCAGGCGCATCAGTTTGATGTTGTGTTCGGGAGCGCTGTGAGTCATGGTTGTCCGTCAAAGAATATCCGAGGCAAAATCGGCCAGCCGGGATCGTTCGCCGCGCAGCAGGGTGATGTGTCCGCTGTGCGGCCATTGTTTGAATCGATCCACCACATAGGTCAGGCCGGAAGTCGTCTCGGTGAGATAGGGGGTGTCGATCTGGGCGACATTTCCCAGGCAGACGACCTTGGTGCCCGGCCCGGCCCGGGTGATCAGGGTTTTCATTTGTTTTGCAGTGAGGTTTTGCGCTTCGTCGAGAATGATGTATTTGTTCAAAAAGGTGCGCCCGCGCATGAAATTCAGGGAGTGGATACGGATGCGCGAGCGCAGCAGGTCATCGGCAGCGGCCCGCCCCCAGTCGCCGCCGCCGGTTTGGGTCAGCACTTCCAGGTTGTCCATGAGCGCGCCCATCCAGGGCGTCATCTTCTCTTCTTCCGTGCCCGGCAGGAAGCCGATATCTTCCCCCACGGGAACCGTGACCCGGGTCATGATGATTTCCTTGTACAGGTTCTTGTCCAGTACCTGGGCCAGGCCTGCCGCCAGGGTCAGCAGGGTTTTTCCGGTGCCGGCGCTGCCCAGCAGGGTGACGAAATCGATATTTGCATCCAGCAGCATGTTGAGGGCGAAGTTTTGCTCCCGGTTGCGCGCCTGTATGCCCCATACGGAATGCTTGGGGGCGGTGAAGTCCTCCGCCAGTTCGATCAGGGCTGTATCGTCATCTTCCTTTTTTCGCACAATGGCTTCGAAGGGCTGGTCTCCCTCCATGTACAGACACTGGTTGGGATACCATTCCCGGGTGTCCGGCCCGCTGATGCGATAAAAGGTGTGGCCGGATTCCTGCCAGGATTCCATGTCCTTGCTGTGTTTGTCCCAGAAATCCTCCGGCAGCTCCCGGGTGCCGCTGTACAGCAGGCTGACGTCATCCAGCACCTGATCATTGCTGTAGTCCTCTGTGGGAACGCCGACGATGGCGGCCTTGATGCGCAGGTTGATGTCTTTGGAGATGAGCATGACATGGCGATCCGGCACTTTTTCCTGAAGCGCCAGCGCCGCAGCCAGTATGGAATTATCAGGGGTGTTGCCGGGCAGGGTGTCCGGCAGATGGTTGATCAAGCTCTTGGTTTGGAAAAACAGTCTTCCAGGCTTGTTTTGCTGTTCGTTGCCGCCGAAGTTGGGTATCGGCAGACCGTGATCGATTTCCGCCTTGCTGCTGTGGGCAACGATGTCGTCGAGAAAGCGGCTGGCCTGGCGCACATTGCGTGCGACTTCCGACATGCCTTTCTTGCCTTTGTCCAGTTCCTCCAGCACGACCATAGGCAGGAAAATATCGTGTTCCTTGAAGCGGAACAATGCCGTGGGGTCGTGCATGAGCACGTTGGTATCCAGTACGAACAGTCTCTTTTTTTCGGAAGATTCCGCCATGGTTGCTGTTTTTCTCAGGACTTTTTTAGAGATTTCAGGGTTTCCAGCACTTGTGCCACATGACCTTTGACCTTCACTCCCCGCCATTCCTGGCGCAATATACCGTTGTCATCGATGAGGAAAGTGCTGCGTTCAATGCCGCGAACCTTTTTGCCGTACATGTTTTTCCTCTTGATTACGTCGAAAGCCGCGCACAGGTGTTCTTCCTTGTCCGCGACCAGGTCAAAAGGAAAGCCCTGCTTTGCCCGGAAGTTCTCCTGGGCCTTGAGGCTATCCCTGGAAGCGCCGAGTATGGCGGTGGACTGGCGGCGGAATTTGTAAATTGCTTCCTTGAAATCCAGGCCTTCCTGGGTGCATCCTGGCGTACCGGCTTTGGGGTAGAAATACAAAACCAGCCATTTGCCGCGATAGTCCGCCAATCTGGCGGTTTTGTCTCCGGTAAGCAACAATTCGATATCAGGCACTTTCTTGCCGGTCTCGACCATGCGTATTCCCTCCGTTATTTTGGCCATTGGAACAACAGTATCGGCCGGGAAATGGTTTTCTTTCAGCTTTTTCTTAGGCGCTGTTAGCAGGAATCTATTGATGCCAGGTTAATAACAGGTTCCGGGTCAGTAAAGCTGTTTCTTATAGGGCTCCAGCACCGCATCCAGATTGATGCTGTCGCAGAACTCCAGGAATTCATCCCGCAGCTCGCCGATTGCAGTGCCAACCGGTATGCCGATGTTCATTTGCACGGCGAACATGGCCGTGCCGGTGTGGGGGGCGGCGTAACTGCTGGTGGCGAGATCCACGATGTTGATGTTTCGCTGGGAAAAGAAATTCGCCAGTTTGTGGACGATGCCGGGGTTGTCCAGGGCCACCACCTCCACCAGGTAGGGCATGGCCTCGGCGTGGTTGCTGGCTCCCGTGGTCTGGCGGGCGATGATGGTCAGGCCGAGTTTCTTTTCCAGCTCGGGAAGCTGGCTTTCCAGGCGCGCCAGCTGGTTCCATGGGCCTTCCACCAGCAGCAATATGGCGAACTCACCCCCAAGTACGGTCATGCGGCTGTCGCAGATGTTGCAATCCAGGAGAAAAACAGCCTTGGACAGCTCATCAACAATGCCTGGCCGGTCCTTGCCCAGCGCTGAGAGCACAAGTTGATTGTGTGGTTTGTTCATAGGGTCAGAGTTTATCCTATTACACAGCGTATTCCAGAATATTATTCACTCCGGATACGGGTTATTAACCCGCCAACTCACTCCAACCATGTCATCCTCAGGACGTTGGATGCGACCGGGCCACGACGCGCTGCACAGGCAATGCTCGTTCCATTGGCAACAGAGGCATGGTTTGTGTCCGATGCCCCGAGCTTGTTGAAAAATGGGATGTTCGGCCACCTCGAGCGCAGCCATGGATCGTGTCGCCGCACCTTGACAGGGAATGCCCAGCCGGCGGTGTGGCGCCTTGTCACGGATGCGCGCGGGGTGGCTGAGGACGATATGGCGCGTCGCCGGGGGAATAACATTGCTTGGTGCAGCAACAGAAAGTCTTGAGGTTCTCTCGGTTTTTTCTTGTCAGCGAAAATTACCGCAGGATAGAATACCGCTCTTGTGAGGAATATCGATACCGGTGTTCCGGGTGAAGCGTGGAGTAAGCGATGATTCAGGGTAGTATGGTGGCGCTGGTTACGCCGATGATGGCGGATGGAGCTGTCGATCAGGTGGCGCTGTACAAACTGCTGGATTGGCATGTGGAGCAGGGCACGGACGCAATTGTCGCCATGGGCACCACCGGGGAATCCGCTACCCTGGATGAGAAGGAGCATTGCGAGATGATCCGGCTCGTGGTGGCGCATGTCGCTGGACGCATTCCTGTAGTGGCGGGTACGGGAGCCAATTCCACCACGGAAGCCATCAGCCTTACGCGCTGTGCTTCCCAAGCGGGCGCCGACGCCTGCTTGCTGGTGACGCCCTATTACAACAAGCCAACCCAGGAAGGCCTGTACCTGCACCACAAAGCCATTGCCGAAGCCGTGGACATTCCCCAGATCCTGTACAATGTGCCGGGCCGAACCGCTTGCGACATGCTTCCTGAGACCGTGGGCCGCTTGTCGGGAATCCCCAATATCGTTGGCGTGAAGGAGGCCACGGGCGATCTGCGCCGTATCGGCGCCATTCGTGCGCTGGCGGGAGAGGACTTTGCCATCTACAGTGGCGATGACGCCACGGGCTGCGCTGCCATGCTTGCGGGCGGAAATGGCGTGATTTCAGTGACCGCCAATGTTGCGCCGGCGCTCATGGCGCAGTTGTGCAAGGCTGCGCTGGAGGGGGATCGCGCCGCAGCAGAGGCCATTGACGCCAAACTGGCGGCGCTGCATGAGAAACTGTTCCTGGAGGCCAACCCGATTCCGGTGAAGTGGGCGCTGGCGGAAATGGGCATGATCCAGAAGGGCATCCGTCTGCCGCTTACCTGGTTGTCGGCGGAATACCACCAGCCCTTGCGCCAGGCCATGAGTCAGGCGGGGCTCATCTGAGTGACAACAATAGCCATCCATGGATGGCCGGGATAAACAAGTTTATGAATGTCAGTACCAAACGCTTTCTCATTCTGGTGGCGCCCGTATCTCTGTTCGTACTTGGGGGCTGTGGTTCTACCGGGTTGGACAAGGTCTTGCCAGACAAGAAAGTCGAGTATAAAAAGGAAGTCATTGCTGACAGGCATCTTGAAGTTCCTCCCGATCTCACCTCCAGCCGCATCGAAAACAGAATCCCCGGACTGGAAGGCGGAACCACGACTTATTCCGAATACAAAGGCGTGCGTCAAGAGGTGGCGGGTGCGGGCCTGCGGGCCACCAACAAGAACGTGTTGCCGGAAAATCCGGCGATCAAGGTCATGCGCGAAGGCAAGGATCGCTGGTTGGTGATCAAGGCGCCGGCGGATGCAGTTTGGGACAAGGTGCTGGATTTCTGGCAGGAAAACGGCATTCTTCTCGATCAGCAGGATCCCAGTATTGGCGTCATGGAAACCAGTTGGCTGGAGAACAAGGCCAATGTAAGTAGCGGCTTTATCACGGATTTCATTCAGGGTTTCTTCGAAGGCGCCTATGATGCGGGGATCCGGGACCGCTTCCGGATTCGCCTGGAACGCGGCGAGGAGCCGGGAACCACGGAACTGTATCTGGTGCACTTCGGCATGGAGCAGGATTTTGTTACTGCCGCCAACAATGAAGATGACCAGATCTACTGGAAGATCCGCCCCCGTGATCCGGGCCTGGAGGCGATCATGCTGAACAAGCTGATGGTTTATCTGGGACTGGCGGAAGCCGAGGCCAAGGCGGCGCTGGCCGCCGCAAAAGAGCTGGATGGCGTAAAGTCGCGCATGGTCAAGGGGCGTGACGGGGTGGAGCTGCGCATCTCCGAGCCTTTCTCCCGTGCCTGGCGGCTGGCGGGTCTGGCGCTGGATCGTGTGGGTTTCATGGTGGAAGACCGCAATCGCTCCCGTGGCATCTACTATGTTCGCTACAACGACCCCATGGCCGGGGAAAGCAAGGGCGGATGGCTGTCCAGACTGGCATTCTGGCGCAATGATGACAAGGTGGATGAGGCGGCCCTGTACCAGGTGCAACTGGCGTCCACGGATGATGGCACGCGGCTGCGCGTGGCGGATGAACAGGGCAAGTTGCTGGATGGCGATACGGCGCAGCGCATCCTGACCTTGATCCAGGAACAGCTGAAGTAGCCACCATTGTTTCCGTGTTGAAGTTTGCTTCCCTGGGTAGCGGCAGCCGGGGCAACGCCACCCTGATCCAGGCCGGCGACACCTGCTTGCTGCTGGACAACGGCTTTTCTCTGCGTGAACTGGAATCGCGCCTGGCGCGCCTGGATCTTCATGCGGAAGAAATCAATGCAGTGCTGGTGACCCATGAACATGGCGATCATATCAAGGGTGTGGGTCCCCTGGCGCGCAAGTACCGGATGCCCGTGTGGATGACCCACGGAACCTGGCGCAACGCCCCTTGTGGCGAAGTGCCGGAACTGCGGCTGTTCGGCACCCATACCCCGGCCTTTACTATTGGCGATATTGAGGTGGCGCCCTTTGCCGTGCCCCATGACGCCCGCGAGCCATCCCAGTTCGTTTTTTCCCATCAACGCCTGAAGTTCGGGGTTCTTACCGACGCCGGCAGCTTTACGCCCCATGTGGTCGCGGCGATTTGCGATGTGGACGCCCTGCTGCTGGAATGCAATCATGACCTGCAAATGCTGCGTGATGGCCCCTATCCGCCGCGCCTGCAGCAGCGGGTGGGTGGAAACTACGGACATTTGAGCAATGGCCAGGCGGCGCAACTGCTCTCGCAGATCGATCATGGCAAGCTGCAGCATCTGCTGGCCGGGCATCTGAGTGAAAAAAACAACTGCCCGGATCTGGTGAGACAATCTCTGGAGGCGGTGTGCCAGACATTGTCCGGGCGCATTTCCCTGCTTCACCAGGATGGCGGGGATGGCTGGTTTGCGCTTCAGCCGCGCGTCTCTTTTTCACCCAGCTGATTCAGCGCCCAATCGATGTGTTCTCGCACCAGGGCGCTGGCCTGGGTACGGGTGCGGTGTAATGCCGAAATGACCTCGGGCCGCGGATGGCCGTTGCCCAGGGCCACGGCGATATTGCGCTGCCAGCGCTCATGGCCGATGCGGCGTATGGCAGAGCCTTCCGTGCGCTTGAGGAAGAGACTTTCATCCCAGGAGAACAGCTCCAGCAGGCTGGCCTGATCCAGCCCCTGGCGGGGCAGGAAATCCGCTTCCGGGGTAGGCGTGGCGAAGCGATTCCAGGGACAGACCATCATGCAGTCGTCACAGCCGTAGATGTGGTTGCCCATGAGCGGGCGCAGCGGTTCGGGAATCGGCCCGAACCGTTCGATTGTCAGATAGGAAATGCAGCGCCTGGCGTCGAGCTGATAGGGTGCGACAATGGCCCGGGTCGGGCAGATGTCGATGCAGGCGGTGCAACTGCCGCAGTGTTCCTGTACCGGCTTGTCTACAGGCAGGGGCAAATCGGTATACAGCTCTCCGAGAAAGAACCAGGAGCCTGCGCGGCGATGGATGATGTTGGTGTGCTTGCCCATCCAGCCCAGACCGGCTTTCACCGCCAGGGGCTTTTCCAGTACGGGGGCGGAATCGACAAACACCCGGTAACCGAACTCGCCAATGTCTTCACGGATGCGCAGCGCCAGCTTTTGCAGGCGTTTGCGCATGAGCTTGTGGTAATCCCGCCCCAGGGCGTAGCGCGAGATGAAGGCGGCGGCAGGATCCTGCTGTACGGCTTCGGCATCGTCCTCCGGCGGCAGATAATCCATGCGCACGGAGATCACCCGGAGGGTGCCGGGCACCAACTCTCCGGGGCGGAAGCGCTTGCTGCCGTGCTTCCACATATACTCCATATCGGCAAGCCTTCCTTGCGCCACGGACTGCTCCAGGCGCTTGGCGGCCAGGCGCAGGTCGGTATCGGTAATGCCGGTTTGCTGGAAACCAAGAGCAGCGGACCAGGTCTTGATTCTGGCGGCGAGGGCGGCAAGTTCTTTGGCATCCAGATGAGACATGGCGGTAGAATAGAACAAAACCATTGCTCCGTCTCCACCTATGAACCACCGTCGCTCCATCGCCGGCAAGCCGCATCTGCCAACCGCCCTGTACCTGGCGCAGCAGCTGCGCGAGATGGATCGTCTCGCTATCGAAGTCCATGGCATTCCCGGTGATGAGCTGATGCAGCGGGCGGGGCAGGCGGCTTTTGCACTGCTGCGCCATCGCTGGCCTCGAGCGAGAAAAATCCTTGTGCTCGCCGGGACGGGAAACAACGGCGGTGACGGTTTTGTGGTGGCGCGGCTGGCGCTGCGGGCAGGGCTGCAGGTTCAGGTGCTGCAGCTGGGTGAGCGGCAGCGGATTGCCGGGGATGCGCTGCTCAATGCGCAACGCTATGACGCCCTTTCCGGCGAATGGCGAACCTTTGCCGGTGAGTTGCCCCCGGATGTGGATCTGATCGTGGATGCCGTGTTCGGCACCGGTCTGGAGCGCGAGGTGGAAGGCCAATGGGCCCAGGCAATCATGGCGGTGAACGCCTCGCCCAGACCGGTGCTGGCTCTGGATATTCCTTCCGGTCTGCATGCGGATACGGGCAAGATCCTGGGGGTGGCGGTGCAGGCGGAGGCATGTATCAGTTTCATTGGCCTCAAAAGGGGCATGTTCACAGCGGATGGGCCGGCATGTTGCGGCGACATACAGTTTGATGCCCTGGGGATGCCGGAGCAACTGTATTCCCGCCTGACTCCTTCCGCCAGGCGGCTGGATTGGTTGCGGCAACGGCGGCTTCTGCAGCCGCGCCCGCCCACCGCCCACAAGGGTATGTACGGACATGTGCTGGTGGTTGGGGGTGATCTGGGTTTTGGCGGGGCAGCCCGCCTGTGTGCAGAGGCGGCATTGCGCACTGGCGCCGGGCTGGTCAGCCTGGCCACGCGGGCCGAGCATGTGCCTGCGGTGCTGGCGGCGCGACCGGAGATCATGGCGCATGGCGTGGGGGAGTCTTCGCAGTTGCAGGCTTTGCTGGACAAAGCGACAGTGGTGGCTCTGGGGCCTGGGTTGGGAACATCCGGCTGGGGAAGATCCCTGTGGCGGCAACTGAGGGATGCCGAGCTGCCTCTGGTGCTGGATGCAGATGCCCTGAATCTGCTCGCCCGATCCGCCGGGCGCGGCGACAACTGGGTGCTCACACCTCATCCGGGGGAAGCCGCCAGGTTGCTGGGTTGCAGCACCGAAGCCGTCCATGCAGACCGCTTTGCCGCTGTCGAACAATTGCAACAGCGTTATGGCGGCGTTGCCGTGCTGAAGGGCGCCGGAACCCTCATTCAAAGTAGCAACGGCAGGCCGGCAATCTGTTCCGAGGGTAACCCCGGCATGGCCAGCGGCGGTATGGGGGATGTGTTAACCGGCGTGATCGCGGGCTTCATTGCCCAGGGTTGGGATCTGCCCAGTGCCGCCAGGCTTGGCGTATGCCTGCATGGGGCCGCGGCGGACAAGGCGGCGCGGGCTGGCGAGCGGGGCCTGCTGGCTGGTGATCTCATGTCGCAGATCAGGCGTTTGGCGAACCCCGGCAATGAATGAGCAGACCGTCTACTGTTCTTCCGAACAGCAGCAGATGCTGCTGGGCGGCTGCCTGGCGCAGGCCTTTGCCGGCAGGCCACTGCTGATCTTTCTGCATGGGGATCTGGGTGCGGGCAAAACCACTCTGGTGAGAGGCTACTTGCGTGGACTGGGCTATGAGGGCGCCGTGCGCAGCCCCACCTATACCCTGGTGGAGCCATACCCCTTGGGGGATCTGACTGTATACCACCTGGATCTGTATCGCCTTTCCGATCCCGAAGAGCTGGAATTTCTTGGTGGCAGAGAAATTTTCAGCGGCAATCATCAGGTGTTGGTGGAGTGGCCGGAAAAAGGCCGTGGCTGGTTGCCGGAGCCGGATCTCCATCTGATCCTGCATCACCGCGGGCACGGGCGCCGCCTGGAATTGCGCTGCAAAACGGTGGATTGCATGCGGCAGGTGGCCCGGTGCGCTGCGCTGCTATCTGAAGCGGAGTCTTAGATAAGGCCCTTATCTACCCGAAAACGCTAGAAAAAATATTCTTCCTGTGCTATTTTTTAAAAAAGGGGTATTTTCTGCTAGTGATTTTTGTGGGGTCATGAACATACATCGCGTGAAAAAAATCATTTTTTTGCTGTCTCTGTTCTGCCTGATATTGCCTGGCTTGGCAATGGCGAATACCAGCATTCACGGGGTGCGTATGTGGAATGCTCCGGATCATACCCGCCTGGTGTTTGACGTCAGCAAGCAGGTTCAGCACCGCCTCTTTTCCCTGCAAGGCCCCCACCGGCTGGTGATCGATTTCGAGCAAACCGCCCTCAAGACCCAACTGAAGGCCGACCGCTTCAAGAGCAGACATGTTTCCACCTTGCGCTACGCCTCGCAGCCGGATGGCAAGTTGCGGGTTGTTCTCGATCTGACCCAAGCGGTGCGTCCCCGCAGCTTCATGCTCAGGCCCAGCGGGCAATACGGGCATCGCCTGGTGATCGACCTCTACGACAAAAAAGACGCCGCTGCTGCAGTGCAGAAGGTGAAGAAAAACACCAACCCGCGCGGGGGCAGGGATGTTGTGATCGCCATTGATGCCGGCCATGGTGGTGAAGATCCGGGTGCTTTGGGCAGCGTGCTGAAAACAAAGGAAAAAGTAATCACCCTGGCCATAGCGCGCAAGTTGAAAAAACTCATTGATGCAGAACCCGGCATGCGTGCGGTGCTTACGCGCACGGGTGACTATTACGTCGGCCTGCGCAAGCGCATGAAAATCGCCCGCCGCGAACATGCTGATTTCTTTGTCTCCATTCATGCGGACGCGTTCCGTAACAAGAAGGCGAAAGGGGCCTCGGTGTTCGTGCTTTCCAACCGCGGCGCTTCCAGCGAGGCGGCCCGCTGGCTGGCGGCAAAGGAAAACGCGGCGGATCTGGTCGGGGGTGTGAGCCTGGACGGCAAGGATGATGTGCTGGCGTCCGTGCTTCTCGACCTGGCGCAAACCGGCACCCTGGCGGCGAGCATGCGCGCGGCGCGCACGGTGCACAGGGAAATGGGGCGGATCGGCACTCTTCATGGCAACAAGGTGCAAAACGCCGGTTTCATGGTGCTCAAATCCCCGGATATTCCTTCCATGCTGGTGGAAACCGGATTCATCTCCAACCCTTCGGAAGAGCGCAAGCTGGCCAGCGCCTCCTACCAGAAGAAAGTGGCGAAAGCCGTTTTCAGGGGGATTCGCGAGTATTTCCACAGCGAGCCTCCCTTGGGCACTCGCCTGGCCATGCTGAAACAACAGAAAAACCAGAAACCGTCTGCGGCGCGCTATGTCATTCGTCGTGGAGACACCTTGTCCACCATCGCCAGTCGCCACAAGGTCAGCATCGCCGCCTTGCGCAGCGTAAATCGCATTACCAGCGACCGTATTCGCGTTGGTCAGGTATTGCGCATTCCCAGCACCTGATATTTGTATTTGCCCGGCAACCATTCCGTTTATGTTCAGCCGCCACGAGCGTGTTCGCGGCAAGGCGTCATGCCGCCGGCAGGGTGATTCCCTGTCAAGGTGCGGCAACGATGTCCACGAACGCGCTCGCGACCCGGCTTGCATCTGGTATCCTGTACCTAGCCAAATGGTTGCCGGGTGCGTGATTTGTGATATCGAGAGCACAAAAATGTTTTGTTAATTGTGGATGGGCGTGGTATAAAATCACACAAAACAAATAACGAACAATAACAACATATTAGCTTTTGTTGATCAGCTTTAACAGGAATCCAGGGGGTGTGGCTGCATTGTGTTAAAAGATAATTGGGGGCGCATCAGGTTTGTTTATAGGGATTTGTTATAGGTCCCGATGGATCGACCTCCAAACATTTGTAGTCAAACAATGCTTAAATCCAATGGGGTCCTACTTGAACATTACAGCATTATCTCTTGCTGGATTCTGCAGTAAAGCTGGTTGATTGCCCTCTCAGGCGCGGTGTTATGCGCAGAGAAACCGGACACTGGGCACGTCCACTCAATTAGAGCGTGCTGGCGACGCTGTGTCGGTATTTTCGTATGACATATAAGTTGCCGGGCATTCGGTTGTCGGATGTAGCTCTTAACCAGCGAATATCCTGAAGGAGGATTTATGAAGAGAAAACTAGCTCTCAGTGCTGTGTTGATCGTCAGTGGATTTGCGTTCAGCACATCTGCCGTGGCGGAGACACCCAGCGCGGCCATGCTTGCCTATACTTGCGCGGGTTGTCATGGTACCAACGGCAACAGCCATGGCCCGGCCACGCCTTCCCTGGCGGGCGCATCCAAGGACTATATCGTCGAGATAATGGAGTATTATGCCTCCGGTGAGCGCGCTTCGACCATTATGGGCCGTATTGCAAAGGGATATACGAAAGAAGAGATCGAGGCGATGGCGGATTTCTTTTCCAAGCAGAAATTCGTACCGGCAAAAGGACAGAAGTTTGATCCCAAGCTGGCCAAGAAGGGTGCGAAGCTGCATGACAAATACTGTGAAAAATGCCATGAAGATGGTGGTGCCTCATCCGAGGACGATACCGGAATCCTGGCCGGCCAATGGACGCCCTATTTGAAATACACCCTCGCGGACATGATGGCGGGCAAAAGCCATATGTCGAAGAAGATGAAGAAGAAACTGAAGAAATTGCACAAGAAGGCGGGTGACGCCGGTATTGAACAGTTGCTTCACTACTACGCCAGCAAGCAGTGAGGGGAGAGTCAGACATGAGTAATTTTACACGCAGAAAATTTCTGAAAGTTACCGGAGCGGCGGCAGCCGCTTCATCGGCCCTTACATTCAGCTCTTTCGCCATTGGCGGCGCAAAGAAAAAAGTGGTCATCGTCGGTGGCGGTATTGGCGGAGCAACAGCCGCCAAGTACATGCGCATGATGGACAGCTCCATCGAAGTCACCCTGATTGAAGCCAACAAGGACTACTATACCTGCTTCATGAGCAATGAGGTGCTGGCGGGTGACCGCTCCATTGATTCCATCCGCTTTGGCTATACCGGCCTGGCTGCGCATGGCGTGAAAGTCGTGCATGACTGGGTGAGTGGTATTGATGCGGGCAAGCGCGTGGTCACCACCAAGGGTGGAAAAAGCTTTCCCTACGACCGCTGCATCGTTTCGCCTGGCGTGGATTTCAAATGGGACGCCATTGAAGGCTATGACGCCCAGGTGGCGGAAAAAATCCCCCATGCCTGGAAGGCGGGCTCGCAAACCATGACCTTGCGCAAGCAGCTGGAAGCCATGCGTGACGGCGGCACGGTGCTGATTGCGCCGCCTCCCAATCCTTTCCGCTGCCCTCCCGGGCCGTATGAGCGGGCTTCCCAGATTGCGCATTATTTGAAGAACAACAAGCCCAAGTCCAAGATCATCATTCTGGATCCCAAGGACAAATTCTCCAAATTCGGCCTGTTTACAGATGGCTGGAAGCGCCACTACGGCTATGGCACCGACAACAGTCTCATTACCTGGGTGAATGGCGCCGATGGCGGCGCCGTGGAAGCCGTGGACGCCAAAACCATGACCGTGCAGGCCGCTGTGGAAGAGTTCAAGGCGGATGTCATCAATATTATCCCCGCGCAAAAAGCCGGCAAGATCGCCTTTGCCGCCGGGCTGACCAATGACAAGGGCTGGTGCCCTGTCGATGGCAAGACCTTCGAGTCCACTGTTCACAAGAATATTCATGTGATTGGTGATTCGGCCATTGCCTCGCCACTGCCCAAATCGGGCTATGCCGCCAATTCCGAGGCCAAGGTTTGCGCCGCGGCAATTGTTTCCCTGCTCAATGACGGCAAGGCGCCTCAGCCTTCCTATGTCAATACCTGCTACAGCATCATTGCTCCGGGTGACGGCATTTCTGTTGCCATGGTATATGCCTACAAAGATGGCAAGATTATCAAGGTCAAAGGTTCCGGCGGACTTACGCCTTCGGAGTTTGACCCGGAAATGCGTGCCAGGGAAGTGCAGTACGCCCATTCCTGGTTCAAGAATATCACTGCCGATGTGTTCGGCTGATACCTGAACCTTCTTGCCGGTGTCGCCGGCGGATAAACGCTGCTTCGGCAGCGTTTTTTTTTGGGGGGGCTGGAGGTGGATGAGACGTGCGGACAGCGAATCCTCCCCAGATGTGGCAGAATGCCGCCATGAGCCATCGTATCCATGCGCTGCCCTCCCAGCTGATCAACCAGATCGCCGCCGGCGAGGTGGTGGAGCGTCCCGCCTCCGTGATCAAGGAGTTGGTGGAGAACAGCCTGGATGCGGGCGCGACACGAATCGATGTGGACGTGGTGCAGGGAGGCGTCAAGCGCATGCGGGTGCGGGACGATGGCCTGGGCATCTCCCGGGAAGATCTGCCCCTGGCGCTTTCCCGTCATGCCACCAGCAAGGTTGCCTGCCTGGAAGACCTGGAAGGCATCAGGAGCATGGGCTTTCGCGGCGAGGCCTTGCCCAGCATTGCTTCGGTTTCCCGGCTGACCCTCATGTCCCGGGAACAGGGCGCCGATCAGGCCTGGAAGCTGGATGGGGGGGGTGGAGAGCCGTCGCCTACCGCACACCCACAAGGCACCACTGTGGATGTACGGGATCTTTTCTACAACACGCCGGCGCGCCGCAAATTCCTGAAAACGGACAAGACCGAGTTTCGCCATCTTGAACAGGTGCTGCGGCGCCTGGCCCTGGCGCGCTTCGATGTGGCGTTCACACTGGAACACAATGGCAAGCTGGTTTTTTCCGCACGGCAGGCGGGTCATGTGCGGGAGCGCGAAGCCCGGATCGCGGATTTGCTGGGACAGTGCTTCATCGACAACAGTCTGCGATTCGAGCAGGAAGCGGCGGGCTTGCGCCTGTCTGGCTGGATCGGCTTGCCCGCCTTTTCCCGCTGCCAGGCGGATATGCAGCATTTTTTCGTCAATGGCCGCATGGTTAGAGACAAGCTGGTGAGCCATGCCATTCGCCAGGCCTACCAGGACGTGCTCTATCATGGCCGCCACCCCGCCTATGTGCTGTATCTGGAGCTTGCGCCGCAGCTGGTGGATGTGAATGTGCACCCGACCAAGCATGAAGTGCGGTTCCGTGAAGGCCGCCTGGTGCATGACTATCTGTTTCGCACCCTGCATAAAGTGCTTGCGGATGCGCGGCCCGGTGATTCGTATGCGCCACCGGAAACCGCCGGGGAGGTTCTGGCCGGAGCTGCGCCAACGGCTCCGCCGGCGGCGATGGCTGGTCAGGCATCGGTCAGGGAGACGCCCCAATCCTACCAGTCGGCGTTTCACTGGCAAATGCCTGGCGGGGCGGCGGCTTCACAACCGCCGTCAGCGCGCATGCCGGACAATGGGGAAACGCCAGTCCTGGGTTATGCCCTGGCGCAGCTGCATGGCGTGTATATTCTGGCGCAGAACACCGAGGGTTTGCTCATTGTGGATATGCATGCAGCCCATGAGCGCATCACCTATGAGCGCCTGAAGCAATCCCTGGATGGGCAGGGGATACGCAGCCAGCCGTTGCTGGTGCCCCTGTCTGTCAAGGTCAGCCCCGGGGAAGTGCAGCTCGCCGTGGAGAACCGCCCGGTGCTCGAAGAGCTGGGGCTGGAGATCGACCCGCTGGATGCGGATACCCTGGTGGTCAGGGCGCTGCCCGCCTTGCTGGAAGATGCGGATGCCGAAGGCTTGGTGCGTGACCTGCTGTCCGATCTGGCGACCCATGGCGGCAGCGGGCGCATCAGAGCCGCGATCAATGAGGTGCTGTCCACCATGGCCTGTCATGGCTCGGTGCGCGCCAACCGGCGGCTGGCCCTGGAGGAAATGAACGCCCTGCTGCGGGACATCGAGACCACTGAACGCAGTGGTCAATGCAATCACGGGCGTCCTACCTGGACACAGCTCTCCATGGCCGAGCTGGACAAATTGTTCCTGCGTGGGCGTTGATGACGGAAAGGAAACTGCCTGCGGCGATTTTCCTCATGGGCCCCACGGCGGCCGGGAAGACAGCGCTTGCGGTGGAGCTGGCCCGCCGGCTGCCCGTGGATGTGATCAGTGTGGATTCCGCGCTGGTGTACCGGGGCATGGATATCGGCACCGCCAAGCCCGGCCCGGAATTGCTGCAGGAGGTTCCCCATGCCCTGGTGGACATCTGCGAACCGGAGGACGCCTATTCCGCCGCCCGGTTTCGCACGGATGCCCTGGAAAGAATGCGGGAAAGCAGCGACGCCGGTAAAATTCCCTTGCTTGTCGGCGGCACCATGCTGTATTTTCGCGCCCTGGAGCAAGGGCTGTCGGATTTACCGGAATCCGATCCAAAGATCCGCGGCGTATTGCAGCAGCGGCTTCAGCGCCAGGGCTCCGTGGTTTTGCACAGGGAACTGCAAAAGCAGGATCCGGAATCGGCAAAACGCATCCATGCCAATGATCCGCAACGTATCCTGCGCGCCCTGGAGGTCATGGAAATCACCGGACAGCCCCTGTCCCGGTTGCAGGAACAGCAGGGAGAAAAACTGCCCTATGATGTCCTGAAGTTGATAAAGGCCCCCCGGGATCGCAGCGTGCTCCATGAACGCATCGCCCGGCGTTTCGATGCCATGTTGCAGCAGGGTTTCGAAGAAGAGGTGCAAGGTCTGATGGCCCGCCCTGGTTTTTCACCGCAATTGCCATCCATGCGCGCCGTGGGTTACCGGCAGATGATCGAATATCTGCAGGGGATGTGCGGCAGGGAAGAAATGCGGGAAAAAGGCGTCATTGCCACCCGCCAGCTGGCGAAGCGGCAGTTTACCTGGCTGCGCCGGGAAAACGACGCCAACTGGTTGCAGGAAGCGCCGGAAAAAACCTGGGAGCAGGTGTCGAAATTGATTGATTTAAAAGATTTTTTATAAACACATAAAATAATTGCGAAGTGATGACCTTGTGTTATATTAAAAAGCACCTATTTGCTGTGGTGCTGATTATTACCACACAACATTTATTATAATAAGTACAGAAGGAGCAAAACTATGTCAAAAGGGCAGTCTCTCCAAGACCCTTTCCTCAATGCGTTGCGCAAGGAACGTATTCCCGTATCCATTTTTCTGGTCAACGGCATCAAATTGCAGGGAACCATCGATTCCTTCGACCAATTCGTGGTATTGCTGAAAAATACGGTCAGCCAGATGGTGTACAAACACGCCATCTCCACGGTGGTGCCAACGCGCAATGTCCGTCTCACCCCTTCCCAAGATGCGGAGCCCTCCGATTCCGGCAATCTCTAACAAATCATGGCCCCCCAAGAGGGGGCTGTGCGCTTCCCTGCACAATGTTTGAACGCCCCCAGGCCGGCGAAACGGCCATTCTCGTGCATGTTTCCCGGCAGGGGGCGGCCGATCCTGATGAATTGCAGGAATTTCGTGAGTTGGCCACATCCGCCGGCGCACGGGTGGCCGGACTGTTGACCGGGGTGCGCTACACCCCGGATCCCCGCTATTTCGTGGGCAAGGGCAAGGCGGAGGAGATTCGGGAATCGGCAGAGGCCGCGCAGGCGGAGCTGGTGATTTTCGATCACGCCCTTTCCCCCAGCCAGGAGCGCAACCTGGAAGCCCTGTTCCAGTGCCGGGTGTTGGACAGATCCGGGCTGATTCTGGATATTTTTGCCCAGCGCGCCCGTTCTTTCGAAGGCAAACTACAGGTGGAGCTGGCGCAACTGCGGCATCTTTCCACCCGGCTGGTGCGGGGATGGACGCATTTGGAGCGGCAAAAAGGCGGCATCGGCCTGCGCGGGCCGGGGGAAACCCAGCTGGAGACCGACCGCCGCCTGTTGAATCAGCGCATCGACCAGATTCGCCGGCGCCTGAAAAAGGTGGACAGCCAGCGGGATCAGGGACGCAAGGCCAGGCGGCGCGCAGACGTGCCCACGGTGTCCCTGGTTGGCTACACCAACGCCGGCAAGTCCACCTTGTTCAATCGTCTGACGCATGCCCATGTGTATGTCCGGGATCAGCTGTTCGCCACCCTGGATCCCACCTTGCGCCGGCTCGTTCTGCCGGAAGGCGAGAATGTCGTGCTGGCGGATACGGTGGGGTTCATCTCCCGCCTTCCCCATGAGCTGGTGGCGGCGTTCAAATCCACCCTGCAGGAGACTGTGGAGGCCTCCCTGCTGCTGCATGTCATCGATGTCGCCAGCCACCGCCGCAGCGAAAACATGGGAGAAGTGGAAGACGTGTTACAGCAGATTGGCGCGGACAAGGTGCCGCGGCTGGAGGTGTACAACAAAATCGATTTGCTGGAGAATGCGCAACCCCGTATCGAACGGGACGAACAAGGGCTGGTTACGCGGGTATGGTGCTCAGCGCAGACGGGCGCAGGCATGGATTTGCTGGTGGACGCCCTGCAGGCGCGTTTTCACCAGGCCCATGTGCGTAAGCACCTGCGTTTGCGGCCGGCGGACGGGCGTCTGCGCGCCTTGCTGCATGAAAGAACCCGGGTATTGCAAACCCAGGATCTGGAAAACGGCGATTGCGAGATGGAAATTGAGGCGACGGTGGCGGGGTTTCAGCGCTTGTTGAAGAAAGAGCCTGATCTGGCGGAAAAACTCCTGGAATGTTGAGGGATATATTTGCCGTTCCGGGACGTCGGGGCAATAGCACTTTTTCTTGAACTTGGTACAATCAACCTTTCGGCCGCAGCGCTATGCTGAACGGCCCAAACCAATTTTGGAGCAATACATGGCCTGGAATGAACCGGGTGGCAATGATAAGGACCCCTGGAGCGGAAAGGGGAAAGATCAAGGGCCACCAGATCTGGATGAAGTCGTAAAAAAACTGCAGGACAAGATGGGAGGATTGTTCGGCGGCAAGAAAGGCGGCGGAGGCGCCTCCCCCTTCGGTGGAGGCGGCAAGGGGAGCGGCAAGCTGGTCATCGCCCTCGTCATTGTCGTGGTGGCGGTGCTGGCGGCGATTCAGAGCTTCTATATCGTACAGCCTGCGGAGCGGGCCGTGGTGCAGCGCTTGGGCGCCTACCATTCCGTGACCACTCCTGGACCTCATTTCCTGATTCCTTTCATCGATAAGAAAACCATTATCAATGTCGATCAGGTAAACAAGTTTGGGCACCGCGCCCAGATGTTGACCAAGGACGAGAATATCGTCGATGTCACCCTCACCGTTCAATACCGGGTGCAGGATGCGGCCGATTTCCTGTTTCAGGATGCGGATCCGGTAAAGACCATCTACAGCGCTGTGGAGTCGGCATTGCGTGAGGTCACCGGCAAGAGCACCCTGGACGAGATCATTACCGAAAACCGTAGCGCCGTAGCCGCCATGGTCAAACAGAATACCCAGAAACTGCTCAATACCTATAAAACCGGCCTGGTGGTGACCAATGTCAACATCCAGGACGCCAATCCGCCGGAAGAGGTCAAAGAAGCGTTTGACGATGCGACCCGCGCCATGGCGGACAAGGAACGGGTGCAGAACCAGGCGGATGCCTATGCGAACGATATCGTTCCCCGCGCCCGGGGTGCGGCGGCCAGACAGGTCGAAGACGCCAAGGCCGATGCCTTCAAGGTCGTATCCGAAGCGAAAGGTGAGACCAAGCGTTTCCTGGCCCTGCTGGAGGAATACCGAAAAGCACCGGAAGTAACCCGCCAGCGCTTGTACCTGGATACCATGCAGGAAGTGCTGAGTGAAACCGGAAAAGTCATGCTGGATGTGAAAGAAGGCAGCAATACGCTGACCTATCTGCCCCTGGATCGAATCATGAACCAACCACGGCTGGCGCCTGCCGGCGCTGTACAGCTGCCAGGCTATGAAAGCCTGGAAGCTGAATCCAAAACCCGCAAGCTGGAAGACGCCCAGCGCCGTCGCGATGAAGTACAGCGTGACCGGGATCGCGCCAGGAGGAACCGCTGATGAACTCGCCAAAGATGATGATTGCCGCTGCGGTGGCTGCGGTGCTGTTGCTGCTGGGTTCCACCTCGTTGTTTCTGGTGCAGGAAAACGAGACCGCCCTGCTGCTGCGTCTGGGTAAAATCGTTGACTCGGATTTCAAGCCCGGTCTTCATGTCAAGATGCCGGTGATCCAGACCGTGCAGCGTTTTGACAAGCGCTTGCAGACCCTGGATGCCAAGCCGGAACATTTCCTCACCAGCGAAAAGAAATTCGTGGTGGTGGATTCGTACATCAAATGGCGTATCGACGATACCGCGCAATACTATCGTTCCACCAAGGGCAACATGATGACCACCTCGCGCCTGCTGGGGGAGCGGATCAACGCCGCGCTGCGGGACGAATTTGGTAAACGCACCATTGCCGAGGTGATTTCCGGAGAACGCGCCCAGATCATGGATGAACTCACCCGCCGTGCGGATGAGAGCTCCAGCGACCTCGGGGTGGAGATCATCGATGTGCGCATCAAGCAGATCGATTTCCCGCCGGAGATCAGTAATCGGGTGTACGAGCGCATGCGCACCGAACGGGAGCGCGTGGCGCGGGAGCTGCGCGCCCAGGGCGCGGAAGCCGCGGAGCGGATTCGCGCCGATGCGGATCGCCAGAAAACCGAAATTATCGCCAATGCCTATCGTGAATCGGAAGAGATACGCGGTAAGGGGGATGCCGAAGCTGCCGGGATCTATGCCGCAGCCTTTTCCCAGGATTCCGAGTTTTACGCCTTCTGGCGCAGCCTGAAAGCCTATCGTAATGTCTTTTCCAAGGGCTCCAGCATGATGGTGCTGGATCCGGATTCGCCCTTCTTCCGGTATTTTCGTGACGGGGCTGGCGAATAAAGCCTAACTTTGGGAAAATTTTGACCCGGCATACCAGGCCGCCGGGTCGATCATACATTCAGCCGGGCCAGTCCCGGCTTTTTCAGGTATCTGGAGTCGCTGATGGCATGGCAGGATTTGTGGGCAGCCTTCGCATTGATGCTGGTTCTGGAAGGCATATTGCCATTTCTCAATCCGCAGCGCTTTCGCAACATGTTGCGCATGCTGGACGAAATGGACGATGCCATGGTGCGCCGTATCGGTCTGGCGAGCATGCTGGTCGGCCTGGGGCTGTTGTACCTGGTGAGATGACCCCGTCCCGCCGCGATCCACCAAGAATTAAGGCAGAAAAATGAATTCACACAAACACTGGCTGTTGCCGGAAGGCATAGATGAGCTGTTGCCTGCGCAAGCAAAACAGCTGGAGGTCTTGCGGCGGCGTTTGCTGGATCAGTTCTCCGCCTGGGGCTATGAACTGGTGATCACCCCTTTCATCGAATACCTGGATTCCCTGCTCACCGGTGCGGGCAAGGATCTGGAGCGCCAGACCTTCAAGATGACGGACCAGATCAGCGGTCGCTTGCTGGGCATTCGTGCGGACATTACCCCCCAGGCAGCGCGTATCGATGCGCACCAGCTGCGTTGTGATGAGCCCAGCCGCCTGTGTTATATCGGCAGCGTATTCCGTACGCGCGGGGATGGTTTTTCCGCCAGCCGCAGCCCGCTGCAAATCGGTGCGGAATTGTATGGCCATGCCGGGGTGGAAAGCGATGTCGAAGTCCTCTGCCTGATGATGGAAACCCTGAAGAGCGCCGGCGTGGAAAATGTTTTTCTGGATTTGGGGCATGTGGGGGTTTTCCGCGGCCTTTCCCGTCAGGCGGAGCTGAAGCCGGGCCAGGAGAATGCCCTGTTTGCCGCCTTGCAACGCAAGGCGATACCGGAAATCCGCTCCCTGGTTGCAGCGTTTTCCCTTGCGCCGCAACTGGCGCAAATGTTCGTCTGCTTGGCGGAGCTGAATGGCAAGGCGGATGTACTGGCGCGGGCCAGGGCGCAGCTGGCCGCCGCCAGTGGCGAAGTACAATCCGCCATGGATGCGCTGGAGCAGGCGGGGCGGTTGTTGCAAAGCCGCCTGCCTGACTTGCCGGTGCACTATGACCTGGCGGAATTGCGCGCCTACCAGTATCAAACCGGCCTGGTGTTCGCGGCTTTCGTTCCCGGCTCGGGCAAGGAAATCGCCCGGGGGGGACGCTACGATCATATTGGTGAAAAATTCGGCCGCGCCAGGCCCGCCACCGGCTTCAGCGCCGACCTCAAGACCCTGATGCGGTTTGGGAAAATGTCCCGGCCCGCCGCTGCAGAAAGAATCTACGCGCCCTGGCAACCAGATGCCGGGCTAGATCAAGCCATCCGGGAATTGCGTAATCAGGGAAAGACCGTATTGCAGCAACTGCCGGGACAGGCGGGTGATGCACACAGCATGGGTTGCAGCCATGTGCTGGTGCGTGAGGGCGGGAGCTGGAAGGTACAGCTGTTGGCGGATCATTAAATCTGGAACATCAATGCCGGGCTGTATGCGCCGGTGCGAACAAACAGAGCGAGAAGAATCAGATGGGCAAGAATGTAGTAGTCATTGGCACCCAATGGGGTGATGAAGGCAAGGGCAAGATCGTGGATCTGCTGACGGAGAAGGCGGAAGCGGTGGTGCGTTTCCAGGGCGGGCACAATGCGGGCCATACCCTGGTGATCGACGGCAAGGAAACCATTTTGCACCTGATCCCTTCCGGCATCCTGCGTGATGGCGTGCGCTGCCTTATCGGTAATGGCGTGGTGCTGTCTCCCGAAGCCTTGCTCAAGGAGCTGGACGAACTGGCGGAAACCGGCGTGGATGCCCGTTCCCGCATGGGCATCAGCGAATCCTGCACCCTGATTCTTCCCTACCATATCGCACTGGATCAGGCCCGGGAGATCGCCCGTGGCAAGAAAGCCATTGGCACCACCGGGCGCGGCATCGGCCCCGCCTATGAAGACAAGGTGTCCCGGCGCGGCATTCGTCTGGGAGAAATGATGGATGAAGCGCACTTCCGGGAGCGACTCAGGGAAGTCATGGATTATCACAATTTCGCCCTGGAGCATTATTTCAAGCAACCCGTGGTGGATTACAACCAGGTGCTGGAACAAGGATTAGCCCAGGCGGAAGCGCTACGCGATCTTGTGGAAGATGTGCCAGGCACCTTGCACCGCATGCGCAGGGAAGGCAAGAGCATCATGTACGAAGGCGCCCAGGGCGCCTTGCTGGACATTGATCATGGCACCTATCCCTATGTGACCTCTTCCAACACCACGGCTGGAGGCGCCGCGGCGGGCACCGGCACCGGCCCCCGGGAGCTGGACTACATCGTGGGCATCGTCAAGGCCTATACCACCCGCGTGGGCGCAGGCCCCTTTCCCACGGAATTGTTTGATGAGGACGGCCCGGGCAACTACATGGGCGTCAAGGGCCATGAGTTTGGCGCCACCACCGGGCGCAAGCGCCGCTGCGGTTGGCTGGACACCGTAGCCTTGCGCCGCTCCCTGGCCATCAACAGCGTGACAGGCATGTGCATCACCAAACTGGATGTGCTCGATGGCCTGGAAACCCTGAAGATCTGCGTCGCCTATGAATTTGATGGCGAGCGTGTGGAAGTCCCCCCTGCCGGCGCCGACAAGTTTGAACAATGCAAACCCGTGTATATCGAAATGCCGGGTTGGCAGGGCAGCACCAGAGGCGCCAACAGCTTTGAGGAGCTGCCACAGAACGCCCAGGCCTATCTGAAAAAAATCGAGGAACTGTGCGAGACGCCGATCCATATTATTTCCACCGGTCCCGACCGGGAAGAAACCCTGGTGTTGCAGCACCCCTTTGACTGATGAACGCCGGCGCGAATCAGGCCTGATTCGCGCCGCTGTCACCAGGATGGAATCTCTGACTGAATGCCTCCCGCAAAAAAGAAAACCGTCCGCAAGAAAAAGGCCGTGGCGCGCAAGAAAACGGTCGGGCGCAAACGCGGCGCGGCGAAAAAGAAGCGGGCAAGGCGTGGTTTTCCCTGGCTGAAATGGTTCGTGGGGCTGGTGCTCCTGGCCATGTTGGTCGTGGGCGGTTACTCCCTGTATTTGTCCCAGGTCGTCCGGATAAAATTCGAAGGCAAGCGCTGGGCTGTTCCGGCGCGGGTGTATGCCCGGCCCTTGGAGTTGTACACGGGAGCGAACCTCACCCCGGCCCGTTTACAGGCGGAATTGCAGGCCCTGGGCTATCGCAAGGTCAAACAGGTGAAAGGCGTCGCCCAGTGGAGTCAATCCGGTTCCCGCTTTGTTTTCCACACCCGCGAGTTCCTGTTCTGGGATGGCGTGGAGCCTGCGCACAAGGTCGATCTGCGCATCAGCGGCAATACCGTGTCCGCGCTGAAAGATGGCGTCAGCGGGAAGCCCCTGGATGTGTTGCGCCTGGAACCTCCGGAAATCGGCAGCATCTATCCTTCCCATAAGGAAGACCGGGTGCTGGTGCGCCGGGATGAGATTCCGGATCACCTGGTTGCGGCATTGCTGGCCGCGGAAGACCGGGCGTATTTCCACCACCACGGCATCAATATCTACAGCATCGCCAGGGCCCTGGTCGCCAATGTCAAGGCCGGACGCACCGTGCAGGGCGGCAGCACCCTTACCCAGCAGCTGGTGAAGAACTTTTTCCTCACCCCGGAGCGCAGTTTGTGGCGCAAGGCCAATGAAGCACTCATGGCGATCATTCTGGATGCGCGCTATGACAAGGATGAGATTCTGGAAGCCTATGCCAACGAAGTGTTCCTGGGACAGGACGGGGATCGCGCCATTCATGGTTTTGGCCTGGCGGCCTATTACTATTTCAACCGCCCCCTGCAAGAGTTGAATCTCAGTGAGACGGCCTTGCTGGTGGGGCTGCTCAAGGGCGCGTCCTACTACAATCCCCGCGCCCATCCCCAGCGGGCGCTGAAGCGCCGCAATCTGGTGCTGCAGTTGATGGCTGACCAGGGGTTCATTGATGAGGAACTGGCGCGTACCGCCATGAGACAGCCCCTGGGCATTGGCGAGAAAGGCCGCCTGTCCAGCGCCAGGCACCCGGCCTTCATCGATCTGGTGCGCCGCCAGTTGCAGCGTGACTATCAAGAAGAAGATCTTACTTCAGAGGGGCTGCGTATATTCACCACCCTGGATCCCTGGGCGCAACAGTTGCTGGACAAACAGATCGCCAGTGGACTGGCGAGCCTGGAAAAGCGCCGAAAGCTGCCGGCGGGCAGCCTTCAGGCCGCCATGGTGCTGGTATCTCCCCAGGGTGGCGAGATCCGGGCCCTCAGCGGCGGAAGGGAAGCAGGTTTTGCCGGTTTCAATCGCGCGCTGGATGCGGTACGCCCCATCGGTTCCCTGATCAAGCCGGTGATCTACCTGTTGGCCCTGTCCCGGCCCGATGAATACTCCCTGGTTACCTTGCTCGAAGATGAGCCGGTACGTCTCGAGGATGCCAAAGGCAGGATTTGGGCGCCAAAGAACTATGACCGGAAAGCGCATGGGCTGGTGCCCCTGCATACGGCGCTGGCCAAATCCTACAATCTGGCCACTGTGCACCTTGGGCTTTCACTGGGAATTGAGAATGTTGTTTCCCTGTTGCGCAAAATGGGGGTGCGGCGGCCGCTGCGTCCTCTGCCGTCCCTGCTGCTGGGGGCGGTTTCCCTGTCGCCCCTGGAGGTGGCGCAGTTCTACCAGGTGCTCGCGTCCGGCGGTTTCCGCTCGCCCCTGCGGGCCATCCGGGAAATCGTGGACAGCCAGGGCCGACCGCTGCAGCGCTATCCCCTGGAGATCACCCAGGTGGCGGAGCCTGGCCCGGTGTATCTGCTCAACCGCAACCTGGTGGAAGTGACGCGTGTTGGCACTGGCCGGGGCATACGCAACTATCTGCCCGAATCCCTGGAAGTGGCGGGCAAGACCGGCACCACGGATGAGCTGCGCGATAGCTGGTTCGCCGGTTTCAGTGGTGACTGGCTGGCGGTGGCCTGGGTGGGCAGGGACGACAACAAGCCCGCCGGCCTGACCGGTTCCTCCGGTGCGCTGGTGCTGTGGGGCAGGGTGATGAAAGCGCTCAAGCCCCAGCCCCTGGGTTTGCTGCCGCCCGAGGATATCGTCTATATCTGGGTCGATCCGCAAACCGGCTATCTCAGCGCCGAGCACTGCGAAGGGGCCATTGCCATGCCGTTCATTCGCGGTTACGAACCGCGGTTGCGTTCTGATTGCCTGGGTGAGGAACGCCCGCCGGGGAGCTTCCTTGAACATTGGTTCGATTGAGCCAGGAAGATGATGCCTCTTTGCCGGCGCAAGAGGGCCGAATCTGAACCACTGCATCCCGGGGAAGATTCAGGTATTCTTTAGCGATGATTTGCCTGCGATACCAGCATGTTTGCATGCGTTGAACCCATGTTGAAGAAACTGTTTGTTTTTGCTGTTGTTTCCCTGTTTCTTGCCGGTTGTGCAACTGCGCCGTTGCCGGACAGGGGCAGCCGGGTGCCGCCCCAGAGCAGGGTGGAGCCGCCGATGCCGTCAAGCGGGCGTTATCAGCCGCCGGAGATCATTGCCTATCGTGAACCGGTCACACCCAGCCATGCCCGGCCTGCACCCGGGCGGGCGGTGCGGGCGCTCATGGCGCGGGCCGCGCAGCAGGAGCAGGCCGGGGAGCTGGTGGCTGCAGCGGGGAGCCTGGAAAGGGCGCTGCGCATCGAGCCGAAGAACCCGGAACTGTGGAACCGTCTTGCCCATGTGCGCTACAAGCAGAAACAGTATTCTCTTGCTGCCAGCCTGGCGGCAAAGTCCAACAGTTTTGCCGGGCAGGATCCGGCTTTACGCGCCGACAATGATGCGCTTATCGGCCGCGCCCGATATTGATGATCGATATTGAATCGGTGCTCGGCCCCCGGGGCCTGCTTTCTGATGCGCTGCCGGGATTTTCCTGGCGCGCACAGCAGCAGGAAATGGCCGAAGCCGTGGCAAGTTGCATCGAGCTTGGCGGACGGCTTATTGCCGAGGCGGGCACCGGCACGGGCAAGACCTTTGCCTATCTGGTGCCGGCGCTCCTGTCCGGGGCCAAGGTGATTATTTCCACCGGCACGAAAAATCTGCAAGATCAGTTGTTCATCAAGGATCTGCCATTGTTGCGCGATGCCATGGCCAGCCCGGCCAGCGTGGCCCTGCTCAAGGGAAGGGGGAATTATCTGTGCGTACATCGTCTGGAAAACGCCCTGCTGGATCCCCGGGGGCAACGCCGGGAAATCGCCCGGCAGTTGCGGCAGGTGCAGGGCTGGTCTGTATCCACCCGCAGTGGTGATATTGCGGAAATGACCAGTCTGCCCGAGGATTCGGCGGTGTGGCCCCTGATTACCTCCACTGGCGACAACTGCCTGGGATCGGATTGTCCTTCTTTCGGCAAATGCCATCTGCTGGAGGCGCGCAAACGCGCCCAGGAAGCAGACGTGGTGATTATCAATCATCATTTGCTGTGTGCGGATTTTTCCATCAAGGATGAAGGCTTTGGCGAGCTGCTGCCCGCCGCCGATGCCTATATCATCGACGAAGCCCACCAGCTTCCGGATGTGGCCAGCAGCTTTTTCGGTGTTTCCGTCGGCACCCGCCAGTTTCTGGATTTGTGCCGGGATAGCCGCGCCGAGTATGTGCGTGAAGCCGGAGATCTGCCCAAGATCCTGGAGCAGATCGATCATCTGGAAAAGGCGGCGCGGGATTTTCGCCTGGCTTTTGGGCAGGACGGCCAGCGCGGCGCCTGGGACGAGGTGGCCGGCGACAAAGATGTGCAAAACGGGCTGGTGTATCTGCAAAAGGAACTGGAGGGCTTGCGCGGGATGCTCAAGAGCATTGAAGGCCGGGGCAAGGGGCTGGATGGCTGCCTGAACCGCGCCCAGGGTTTGGCGGCGGATCTGGGGCAAATCATCAGCCCGGAGAACGTGGAAGAGCAGGTATGCTGGTTCGAGGTACACAGTCACAGTGTCCGTCTGAACAGTACGCCTTTGGACGTGGCAGGGCTGTTTCAGGGGCAGATGGCCTGCCATCCAGCGGCCTGGATCTTCACCTCTGCAACCTTGGCGGTAGGCGAAAGTTTCGCCCATTTCCAACAGCAGTTGGGTCTGTTGAAGGCGGATACCGCCTGCTGGGACAGTCCTTTCGACTATGCCGAGCAAGCCCTGTGGTTCGTGCCCAAAGGCCTGCCGGATCCGAGTGCGCCAAATTATACCGACAAGGTGATGGAGCTGGCCTTGCCCATGCTGCAGGCCAGCAAGGGACGGGCGTTCCTGCTGTTTACCAGCTACCGCGCCCTGCATCGTGCAGCGGATTGGTTGCAGGATAAGCTGGAGTTTCCCCTGCTGGTGCAGGGAAGTGCGCCCAAGGCGGAGCTGCTGAAGCAGTTTGTTGAAAGAGGCAATGCCGTATTGCTGGGCACCTCCAGCTTCTGGGAAGGCGTGGATGTGCGGGGTGGAGCCTTGTCCCTGGTGATCATCGACAAGCTGCCCTTTGCGTCACCCGGCGACCCGGTGCTCAAGGCGCGCCTGGATGCCATGCGCAAGTCCGGCGGCAATCCCTTCATGGAATA
>Ga0256834_1000387_pt1 | contig 32043 bp, 30 predicted proteins | sample 4281140metaG_FD_190536 | JGI IMG/M metagenome (GOLD analysis project Ga0256834, IMG submission 190536) | Hydrothermal vent microbial communities from East Pacific Rise, Pacific Ocean - 4281-140 | ecosystem: Environmental > Aquatic > Marine > Hydrothermal vents | place: Pacific Ocean: East...
TTACATTTCCATCAGGTGCGGTTGTCCAAGTACCCTCGCCAGGAACTACTAAAGTATCATTGTAGCCATTGCCACTGCTATCAGTTGCAGTTGGATCTGTAAATGAGATAGTACTTACATTTAGATCACCCTCTGGGTCTGTATCATTTGCTGATACTGGTATGGTTGCTGGAGTAGATGCTACACCTACTAGATTATCATCTGTTGCAACTGGGTTGCTTTGAGGATAGTCTATGCGTACTGTTGCTGGGTCAGATGTTAAGCCTGAGTTATCATCTACTATGTAGGTGATTGGTGTAGGATCACCTGTGAATGTTGGTAGTGGTGTAAATGTGATACTACCATTGTTCTCTACACTCCAAGTACCCTCATTAGGAACAACTAGTGTTGTTACAGGTAGAGCTGGATTGTTAGGGTCTGTAATAAGTACAGTTGCTGGGTCTGTATCGTTTGAGTCATTACCCAACACATCTATAGTTACTGGATTACCAGTTGTACCAGTTGCGTTGTCATCTACTGCTACTGGTGGGTATGTTAGTGTAATAGTAGCTATATTAGATACTAGATCTGTGCCATCAGTTATGTTGTAATCAACTGATGAAGGATCATCTATAAATGTTGGTAGTGGTGTAAATGTTACATTTCCATCAGGTGCGGTTGTCCAAGTACCCTCGCCAGGAACTACTAAAGTATCATTGTAGCCATTGCCACTGCTATCAGTTGCAGTTGGATCTGTAAATGAGATAGTACTTACATTTAGATCGCCATTAAGATCTGTATCGTTTGCTGATACTGGCACTACAGTTGGTGTAGATGTTATACCCGTCACATTATCATCTATTGCTACTGGAGGGTGGTTTACAAAGATAGTAGCATTATTGTCTATCTTGGCGCATACGATAGCAGAGTGTGTAATAAGCAAATTGTAAACATTGTCATCTAGACCTGTTACATCGCTTATAGCTAGAGTGTCTGTATTTACTCCACTATATACACCCCCATCTAGCAGGTCAAGAAAAGTAACTCCTCCATCTGTGCTTACTTGCCACTGATACAGAAGGTCTCCAGATGTGTCTACTGCTGGTGGCATAGTATAATCTGGCACTCCAGGTACGGTGTAAGTTGTTGTACTCTGAGCTGTTGCAGAGGTGATGCTCAATGTTGTTGCACTACCTACAGTTACATTTTGATCTACTAATGCTGTAGCGTTAACATCTACTTGAGTAGCTGTTACCACATTGGTATTTGTTGCTGGGACATTTGTGTATGCGTCTGCTGAGCCATTAATTCCCGCTGCTATAACCAAGCCATTAACATTAACATCTACAGATTCAACAACTCCTCCGTAAGTGCCATCTGAATTAGAGTCTGTACCAGAGGCACCATAGGCCTCATCTGCATCTGGACAACCATCATTATCTGAATCTGTATCAAAACTGTCGATAATACCATCTTGATCTGTATCTGGGCAACCTAAGATCACCTGTTGATCATCCACAAATACTGCAGGAGAGAGAACATATCCTGTAATACCGCCTCTTTTTAAAACATTAAACTCTACCGAATCTACAAAACCCAACTCCGTTGTTACCCATAGGTTTTGATCAGGTGGGCTTCCAAATGTATTTGTACTAAAATTAACATAAGTCCCCGCATCACCAAAAAATGAGCTTGAAGTCTCGGTTAAAGATATGTTTGATAGAGGTGAAACAGAGGTGCGGTAAGCATAGATATCCGACTTGAGTAGCTCAACACCTTCACCAGGTGCTGTATTGTCGATATCTTTAAATGTAAAACCTGCCTCAATTGTCATTGGTGTAGTTGTACCTGTCTCAAAAAATTCTGCCAAAAACTTAACAGCAGAGCCGCTACCTGGGTTATTTAAAAAGATTGGAAAATAGTATCCACCACTCACCACTCCACTGATATTAACATTTGGAGCAGGACTCTCAATCTGTGCTACAGTCAACTTGACATCAAATGCTTGCCCCTCATAAATACCTACATTGGTATATAGTGCTGTATCATTAAGACCATTTGGTTGTCCGCTATCTGTAAATGTAAGTGATGCTTGAGAGAGAGCAAAAAGTGTTGGCTTCACATAATTAAGTCCGGTTTTTCCGCCTCTACAACCCTCTTCTGTATCTAAAATACCATCATTATCATCATCTAAATCTATCACATCTGGCACACCATCTCCATCGTTGTCTGGTGCTGCCACATCGATAGTAGCTGTTGCAGTATCACAGATTGCTTGACTTGGTGCATTAAGACAGATCTGATAGACGATATCGTGATTGCCAGGTGCCAAACCTGCTGGTACTGTTATGATACCTGCTGAGTCTATGCTCATGCCTGCTGGTACTACTCCACCATCAAAGCTCTGTATGCTTATGTTGTCATTGATGTTTGCATCTGTTGCCGCTGAGCCATCTGAATCATCTGTACCATTTGCATTATCTGCAAAAACAGTTGTAGTAGTACCACCGTTTGAGTCGATAGGCGTAGCTGTTAGATTGTCATCTACTGCGGTTATAGTAGGTACTAAACAGTATTTGATAGGTCCTAAAGTAACACCATTTGATCTATTTCTATTTGGTGCTGTCTTTGAAGATGCTATATTGTCTATCTCAATTCTCTTGAAGATTATCTTTCTAAAACCTGCACCATTCTCTATAGTTAGAGTGCCTCCGTCATTGCCAGCTGCTGTGTACGAAATACCGCCTCTTACCTCACGCGTTGAAGCATCAAGTAGCACATCTCCAGATGCTGTAAATGCAAAGATAGTTGAAGAGCTAATGTCTGTTCCCAAGCCATCTTCAACTCTAACAATTTTAATCCTCTCATCTCCATCTATGTTAAAGTTTAGAGCCGCAAACGATAACTGCGTCTGAATAACATCACCTGAGAAAGTCATCTCATATGTCTCTTCATCTAGACCCTGATTTGCCCATTTTGCAGGATACAGATCATCAGATCCTAACCAGATTCCACTAACGGGTGCCCAAGCAGTAGGTGCTCCATTAAGAGGTGCTGAGCTACCTCCAACAGAGTCTAAGCCTGCTGTTTTTGCAAAGATCATATCCATCCCTACTACACCTGCTGCACTAATAAAGGTTTTGCTAAGCTGTCCATTATAAGTTCCGCCATCATAAAGCTCTGCTATAGTCATCTCATTCTCTGTACAAGCAGTTGGCACACCTATAACCAATGGTATATCTGTTACTACCTTGATAGTAGCTGTTGCAGTATCACAGATTGCTTGACTTGGTGCATTAAGACAGATCTGATAGACGATATCGTGATTGCCAGGTGCCAAACCTGCTGGTACTGTTATGATACCTGCTGAGTCTATGCTCATGCCTGCTGGTACTACTCCACCATCAAAGCTCTGTATGCTTATGTTGTCATTGATGTTTGCATCTGTTGCCGCTGAGCCATCTGAATCATCTGTACCATTTGCATTATCTGCAAAAACAGTTGTAGTAGTACCACCGTTTGAGTCGATAGGCGTAGCTGTTAGATTGTCATCTACTGCGGTTATAGTCTGCGCATTCATAGTCATGCCTATAAGCATAACATCCGCACCACCATTAATGATAACACCGTTACTTCCGCTAACTCTTAGGTAGACTTTAAACTTAATGTTTGATAAATTAGATCCTGTCACTAAGACACTACCACTACCAGCTCTTGAAGTCTCAGCACCACCATGACTATTGCCATTGGAGTTGATAATACGATTGCCACCTACTACACCAAGTCTACTATTGCTAGATAGTCCAGTTAGTGTAATATTTGGTGTAATAAGCTCAAACTCCAAAGAGAAGTTAGAGTTAAAAAAGCCAACATTTCTATTGCCTCCTGTATTGATCAAATGAAATACTGGGTCAGTTACTGGTTCTGAAAAAATAAACTCAATGTCTCCAACATAGTGTGTGCCATTGTTTGATGCTCCACCACTACGCAGACCATTTGTTCTTACTTCAAACTCTGTCAAATAGTTGCTATTTCTACTAATCCCAGTCCCTACTGCTACAGTTGGGCTAGATGTATAAAAGCTATTGTTGGTATTGCCAAAAGTAGCGTCCATTCTCTGAAAGAGCCTAGATCCTCCGCCAAATATGGAGCCAAATGCCATAACATCTGTGCCTCCACCAAACTGAATGTTAGACATTCTAATGGTCTGTGTGATTGGTGGTGATGTTAAAGTCTGAGTATTTCCAAATGGATTATCAGAGTTTATTGCATATGTCACTATCTGGTCTGCCTGTGAAGGACCGTTTATGTTTGTTGCTGCTCCATTAGAAAAGGTCTCCAATGTTGGCGTAGCATATAGCTGGCTGACATTCAAAAAACCAACTGCTAAAAAAAGCAGAAACATGGTTCGTCTGAACTGAGTGGTTGTTTTCATCTTAGTGTTCCCCGAGTTTTGTAAAGTACAGCATCTATTAATCTTTTTAATCATACGGCTCTAATTTCTTAAAAAACCAAACTATTTGACTAATTAAATACTTTCACAAAGTTTACACAGGTAGTCTTAAAATATATTTAAGTTAACCTATTGTCAATGATTAAAGTCAAGAATGCTACCAATCGCCACACTGCCTATCTTTGCCGATGCAAATGGGCAACTTACTAATGATAAACTTCACTCCAATATAGGTTGAGAGATTATGATAAAGTGCTCTTAAATATATATCGCTAGCAATAGATATTGTATTGATCAAATTAATTGGTATAATTGCACCCATGATTGATTTTGAAACATACCCATTTGAAAAATTAGAGATACTACTTGATGGTACAGCACCAGATAGTACCTATGAGCCCCTTACACTAACGGTTGGTGAGCCACAATCTCAAACACCAAAGTTCATACAAGATGAGCTATGCAACAGCAGTAGCCTCTTAAATAGATACCCAGCAACCGCTGGAGAGCGTGCCCTTAATGACTCCATGATGGAGTTTGTTAAGAGACGCTTTGGTGTTGACCTTAAAGATAGTGAGCTTCTTAGTACACTTGGTACAAGAGAGGTGCTTTTTAATTTTCCACAACACCTCCTCTTTGGCAAAGATAGGGCTGTCATGGCGTATACAAATCCATTTTACCAGATATATGAAGGGGCTGCTAAAGCTAGTGGAGCAGAGGTTTTTCACCTCGATCTTACCAAAGAAAACTCTTACAAACCAGACACAAGTGCAGAGTTTTTAAAAAAATGTGACCTTGTGATCCTCAACTTTCCAAACAATCCAACAGCTAGCATACTTAGCGTAAGTGAGCTTGAGAAGTGGGTAGAGTTGGCTTTAAAATTCGACTTTGTCTTACTGAATGATGAGTGTTATAGTGAGATATATCTAGATACACCTCCACCATCTCTACTAGAAGCTAGTCTAAATATCGGCAATAGCAACTTTAAAAATATCGTAGTTATAAACTCCATCTCAAAACGCTCATCCGCTCCTGGTCTTAGAAGTGGCTTTATAGCTGGAGATAGTGCCCTCTTGCACGGATATAAACGATATAGAACCTATGTAGGGTGTGCCTCTCCTATACCGCTACAAAGAGCTGCTACTCTAGCATGGAGTGATGATAAACATGTGCAAAATGCACGCGAAACATATAGAGAAAACTTTAAATTGGCAAAAAAGATACTTGGCATAACACCACCAGATGCTACATTTTACATCTGGCTTAAGGTTGATAATGCACTAGAGTTTACACTAAAACTCTACAGAGAGTACAATCTTAAAGTACTACCAGGAGAGTATTTAAGCAGAGGAACTCATAAATTCAATATTGGTAAAGACTATATCCGAATAGCTCTAGTAGACACACCAACACGAACAGAAGATGCGCTTATGCGCATAAAAGAGGCGCTATGTTAAAAAAGAGAATTTTAGAGGCTGTAGAACAGGGTGACATTGCGGCACTCTATCTTATTGAACCAGAAGCAGCAGAGAACTTCGATGAGGAACAGCTAGGAAGATTTTATGCAAACATATTAGATCTAGCACTTGAAAACCTTACAGATGCACTTGAGAGCAAGCGTCGTTTAAGCTTTGAAAATGCGCAAGATATCTGCACCATCAAAGCGCTCTATGAGTATGCACTTGAGCACTTTGATGCTAGCAAGACACATGACGCTAGTGCGCTCTTTGAGATACTCTCTGGACTCAGTGACAATAGAGAGTTCTCACAAGCTATGAAAAAACATCAAGATGGCACTAAAAACATGAAGAACTTAGAGCAGTTTTTAGAGCAGATAGCAGACCTAGAGGCTACTGAAAAGAGTGGTACATTTTACATAAGTGAGTTCAGATAGTGAATATACATTTTATAGGCATAGGTGGCATAGGTATCTCAGGATTGGCGCAATTTATGCACCACAAAGGCAACAGAGTTAGCGGTAGCGACATAGCGTCCAATCGCATAGTAAGATCGCTAAAAAGCAGAGGTGTACCAATCACCATACCGCACTGCTCGTCTGCTATAGACTCTCAAGATCTCGTTGTACACTCTGCTGTTATAACGCAGAGCAATGTTGAGGTAGTTGAAGCTAAAAAACATGGCATAACTGTACTCTCAAGACGCGATGCACTCATGCAAATTTTACATGACAAAGAGGTCTATGCTGTTGCTGGAGCACATGGCAAAAGTACAACTTCTGCTATCTTAGCATCTATCTTAGATGGCTCAGCTATCATAGGTGCAGAGTCTAAGGAGTTTGGCTCAAATGTCCGCTATGAAGATGGAGATAGACTTATCTTTGAAGCTGATGAGAGTGATGGGAGTTTTTTAAACTCCAATCCATACTGCGCTATCGTGACCAATGCAGAGCCCGAACACATGGAGTATTATGAGTATGATTATGATAGATTCTACAACGCCTATAGAGAGTTTATACACTCCGCAACCATTAGAGTAATCAACGCTGAAGATCCATTTTTGCAAAAGATAGAAGATGAGGCTATCAGGCTCTATCCAAGCCGTGATATCACAGATATAGAGTATAGGCTTAAAGATAGTGAGCCATACACAAGTTTCAATCTTAAAGAGTTTGGTAGATTTGAAGTGTGGGGATTTGGTGAGCATATAGCACTAGATGCATCTTTGGCAATTCTAGCAGCACACCATAGTGAAAATATAGACTCCATAAGAGCCAAACTTAGTAGATATCGTGGTATCAAAAAGAGATTTGACATACTCTATAAAGATGAAAAATCTATCATTATAGATGATTATGCACACCACCCTACAGAGATAAAAGCCTCCTTAAGCTCTGCAAAACTCTACTCATCCCTAAAAGAGAATTACTCCATAACAGCCATATGGCAACCACACAAGTACTCACGCACCTTAGACAACTTAGAGGAGTTCATAGCGTGCTTTAGAGGGGTAGATAAACTATATATCCTGCCAGTCTGGGCAGCTGGAGAGAAGCATGTAGAGATAGACTTTGCTACACTATTTGCACCATACAATCCAACTCTTATACAGAGTATAGAGCGTCTTGAAGACTCACTCTTACTAATCTTGCTAGATGGCAGCAAGGAGATGTTAGATAGCTCACTAACCATAGGCTTTGGAGCTGGAGACATAACATATCAACTAAGGGGTGAGAGATGAGTTATATATTGGCAGTAGTAACGGTTTTGGCGCTATTTGTAGGGTTACATTTTTTATCAAAACTAAAAATCGTACAAAAAATATCTATATCTATAGCACTCTTAGTAGTTATACTTTTTGCTATAGCATACAACTCATACAGCGATAGAGCGGCTGAGCAAGTACGCGATGTTATACTAAAGTACCAACAAGGCAAGCTGATTGAGTGTAGCAACATTGAAGTAAATAGCACCAATTTTACATACTCCAAGGGAACAAAAAGCTTTTTGGCAAAAGAGCACACACCACATGCAGGACTCATTATAGATGCAGAGCAGTGTAGATAATAGACATGAGGCTCTAGTAAAAAAGCTAGACCTCACAGATCACATAGCTTCACTACAGAGTTTTTACAGCAGAGAGAAATCACTCTTTATGGAGGGTGATCAACAACTTCACTACAGCCACATCAAAGCTCTTGAGAAGTTAGAGTTTACGCCACCTCCAAAAGTTGCTAACTTTAAAAAGATTCTAGCTCACATTAAGAGATCTGGTCTGCTTAGGTTTGATCAGATCTTTGAGCTTATCAAAGTTGTACGCTACTTTAAGATGATGAATTCAAAAGGGTACGAGGGCATCATAGGTGAGTGGATGAGCAAGTTTGACATGCCAGATAAGTTTATGGATATAGCCAAATTTTTTGATGAAAAAGGTCAATTTATTGTAGAGCTAGATGAACAGATACATAAAAACTCACTCAGATTAAAAGAGCGTAAAAATGAGCTAAATGCCCAACTCTCAAGACTCCTATCTTCACAAAAATTACACGCATATCTAGTCGACTCATCTGTACATTACCAGAATGATTATGAGTGTTTACTGATGCGAAGTGGCTTTAATCATGTTCTTAAAGGTAGCGTAGTTGGTCGCAGTAGTGGTGGTTTTTTCTATATCACTCCAGATGTTATCTTAAAAATAAGAGAGCGCATAAAAACTCTCTTAATGCACCAAGATGAACTACTTTATGAGTATGCAAAACGGTTTTCAAATACTCTTTATACGCTACAGTCATTTATAAGATATATAGATAAAGAATTTGATAGATTTGATAACTACAGTGCTAGAGTGCTCTTTGCAAGAGCCACCTCTTCACATATCATCAAAACCAATAATAGCAATAACATCAATATATATAACTTTGCCCACCCAAGCCTCAATAACCCAAAACTACTCTCTGTAGAGTGGAGCAAGCCTCTGCTTCTTATAACTGGGGTAAATGCTGGCGGAAAAACTATCTTACTAAAGTCACTACTATCTGCAGCTTTTATGGCAAAGTATCTTATCCCAATGAGATTAGATCCACATAGATCAACCATAGGAAATTTTAAAAAAATCTTCTCGATTATAGATGATCCACAAAATGTTAAAAATGACATCTCAACATTTGCTGGTCGTATGAGAGAGTTTAGTACTCTTTTGCAAGCTAAAGAGACTCTCGTTGGAGTTGATGAGATAGAGCTTGGAACAGATAGTGATGAGGCAGCGGCACTGTTTAAAGTTATATTGGATCAACTTATCAATAAAAAACAGAAAATTGTTGTTACAACACATCATAAGCGATTAGCTTCACTTATGGCTGATAATGACAAAGTTGAGCTAATAGCTGCTATGTATGATGAAGAAAATAGAGTGCCTACATATGAGTTCCTGCAAGGCACCATAGGTAGAAGTTACGCTTTTGAAACTGCACTTAGATACGGCATACCACCTCACATCATAAAAGAGTCTAAAAGCCTCTACTCAGAGCAGCTAGAGCAGCTTAATCTACTCATAGAGCGTAGCTCACAGCTACAAAGAGAGTTAAGAGACAAACATAAAGATCTTGATGATAGATTGCAAAAAGTTCACTCCTTGCAGCTGCAACTTAAAGAGCAGAAACTATCTCAAATCAGAGAACATAAAGAGCGAATCTCTTTAATGAAACAGGAGTTTCAAGATGCTATAAAAAGCGCCAAAGATGCAGCAAAAGCTGGTGATACAGCATCTATACATCGTGCCCTCAATGTGGCAAACTCTAAGATACCAAAACCTACAAAACCAGCAGAAGATCCAATATATCTTTTTAAAGTTGGAGATAGTGTAAAGTATCGCAAGCATAGAGCTACTATCACACATATTGGCTCTAAAGAGATAACCATAACAACAGATGACTCTTTTAAGATTAGAGTAGATATCAAAGATCTTAAGCCAACTGCTCCACTACCTCTGCAGAAGCCAAAAGTAGAGATTAGCACAACTATACATAAAAGATCAGCACTCAAACTAGATCTTCATGGACTGCGTGCTGATGAGGCAATAGAGCAGCTAGATCAGTTTATCTCAGATGCGCTCATCAATGGTTGGGATGAGACTCTCATCTATCACGGCATAGGTGAAGGTAAGCTCTCTTATGTAGTTAAGCAGTTTCTAAAAGAGCACCCAAAAGTGCTCAAATTTGAAGATGCACCTCCACAATTAGGAGGCTTTGGGGCTAAAGTTGTCTGGTTGTAACAAATCGATCTAAGTTTACACTATAATGTCACAGCTACTACTACAAGGATCTTTTTTTATGCACAACTTCAACCAACTAGATAGTGAAAATAAGGTCACTTATCATCATCAACTAAGTGCCTGCGCTACATCACTAGGTGGTAAAAACTTTTTTCTTAAAATGATAGAAGATATACGCTGCTCAAAACCACATCCGATCATGTCAAAAGGGTTGCGTTTTCATTTTTCCCATGGCACTATTAGCTGGAATAAAGTTATTTTTCAAGATAAGTTTACGCTACTAACAACAGCTAGAACCAATGAGAGCAAGCAGAACAACCTCCTACCAGATAAAAGTGATAAAAGTTATAAAAAAATCTTAAATCTAACTCGAGCTCTGCGCCCTATAACATTTACATTTAAGCCGAAAAATAGTGCTGATGGTGATGGATTCAGTATCGAAGTATTTGACATCATAGATGAACACACCACAAGACTCAACCCTCTTTTTGATGCTATCTTCTTCTGCTCAATCGATACACTTAAAAAAATACTATCTTACAAAACCAACTAAGCCATACTCTTGGCACAAAGATAAGCAGAGCTAAATGCCCACTGTAGGTTGTAGCCTCCAAGCTCACCTGCTACATCTGTAACTTCACCTATAAAATAGAGCCCATCAACAAAAAGACTCTGCATGCTGTCTAGATCCAACTCATCAAGACTAACTCCACCTTTAGTAGTTTCAGCTTTTGTGTAGCCAAATGTACCAGATGGTGCAAATGAGTAGTTGTGTATAAGTTTAAGTCTCTCTATCTCGCTAGAGCTTAATCTATTGGCACTCTTATCATCAAGATCTATACTTTTTAAGAACTCTTTAGCAAACCTTTTTGAGACTGGAAGAAGTGTGCTAAGCTGTTTTTTAGAGCCTTTTAGCATCTTTACGATATTGAGCTTAGGAAGAAAATCTAACACTATCTCCCCTCTCTCCCAATAGAGCGAACCATTTAACACTACAGGACCAGTGATGCCTTTATGGGCAAACAGCAGATCACCCTCAAAACTCTTCTCTTTAACCTTTAGCGCAACCCTCATAGATATACCACTAAGCTCTTTGAACCAAAATTGAGGTGGCTGTAGAGTTAGACCAACAAGTGCTGGCTTAGTCACAACTATGGTGTGTCCAAATTTTGCTGCTATCTGCAAACCTATATCGCTAGCTCCTATCTTTGTGTAACTGAGCCCACCAGTTGCTACAACAACCCTTTTAGCCCCAAACTTACCACCAGTTGTAGTGACTACAAACTCACCATCTATTTTCTCAACTTCTAAGATCTTAGTGCCAAGTGATAGATCCACATGAGATGTTAATTTTTTAAACATGTTAATAATTTCTTCTGAGCTCTTTGTGCAGAAATACTGCCCATCTGTTCTGATCTTAGGGTAGACGCCATTAGAGTTTAAAAATTCTAAAAGATCAAGCTGTGTAAAACGCTCTAGTATGGGCTCAATAGATCTGCTACTTGATGAGACAAAGTTACTGCTACTTACAGATCTATTTGTGACATTACATCTGCCTCCACCTGAGATCTTAATCTTTGCACCTACAGATAGATTGGTATCTATCATCAACATATTGTGATGCCTTTGATGTGTCGCAAACATAAGAGCAGATGCACCTGCACCCAAAATAATCGTATTGTATCGTTTCATAGCGTGATTATAAGCTAAAAGAGGCTAAAATAACCTATGAAAAATATCAAACTTGAGACAATAGAGCTACTAGAGCACCTCATCTCTTGCAAAAGTGAGACTCCAGATGATGGTGGGTTACTTGATTTTGCTGCTAAATACCTTAGTGATTTTGAAGCAGTTCGCATAGATAAAGAGGGTGTTAAAAACCTATTTTTAAGCAAGAGGTTTGGTGATGGGGCACATCTATGTTTTGCAGGGCATGTAGATGTTGTACCAAGCGGTGATGGCTGGAGTAGTGATCCTTACACTCTCACACATAGAGATGGCTATATATATGGCAGAGGCACACAAGATATGAAGAGTGGTGTATGTGCTCAACTACAAGCATTGCGCGAGTGTGAGGAGTTTGATGGTACCCTCTCACTACTTTTAACATCTGATGAGGAGGGTGAAGCTAAGTATGGCACCGTCATTGTATTAGAGTATCTTAAAAAACACTCTTTGCTTCCCGATGCGGTTGTAGTTGCTGAACCGACCTGTGAAAGTGAGTTTGGTGATGCTATCAAGATAGGTCGTAGAGGCTCTATAAACGGTATCTTAACACTACAAGGAACTCAAGGACATGCTGCATATCCAGATAAATCTACCAATCCAATTCATCAGATATCTCACATACTGCCACACATAGCAGGTGTAGATCTTGATAATGGAGATCAGTTTTTCTCTCCAAGCAAGCTCGTTGTGTGTGATATACGATCAGGTCTTGAGGTGAGCAATGTCACACCAGATACTTTAAAGATGATGTTTAACATTCGCAACTCTACTAAAACAGACGCTACAGATGTGAAACAGTTTATAGCCAAATGGTTTAAAGATACAAACTACAAACTAACACTTTCACAATCTGCTATGCCGTTTATCACAAAAGCAGACTCAGCTATAGTACGCTCACTAGATAGTGCCATAGACTCCATACTGCACAAAACTCCCGCACACTCTACAGCAGGTGGAACATCAGATGCTAGATTTATAGCCCAATACGGCATAGATGTTGTAGAGTTTGGTGTGATCAATGACACAATACATGCTATAGATGAGCGAACAACTGTGAACGAGGTGCAAAATCTACACCTTATCTTTGCTAAGATGATAAAAAATTACTCCAAGGAGATGAGTTGTTAGATACTATACTCAACCTTTTAAAAGAGGCTTTAGGGATACTTGTTATACTCTCTCTTGTAGGGATTTTGGCACTATTTGTATATGACAAATTTATACAAAGACGACACTCTTTGCTTATTAGCTATCCTGTTATAGGTAGATTTCGTTATCTGTTTGAGGCTCTAAGGGAGCCGATGCGTCAATACTTCGGTGAAGAGTCATTTTACGAATCGCGCGACAAAGTAGACTGGGTGTATGCCGCCTCAAGAGATAAGCCAAACTATAAGTCATTTTCAGTATCACAACCATTTGCAAGCTCAAGATTTGTCATTAAACATACAGAGCATGTTTTAAACAATGATGAAGTTAGTGATGATTTTAGTATTACTTTTGGTGATACAAGAGAGATACCGTTTGAAGCTGCTTCACCAATCATCCGCTCCGCTATGAGCGATGGTGCTCTAAGTCCCGAAGCTGTCCGTGCATTTGTTATAGGAGCAGAGTCTGCCAAATTTGCACTCAATACTGGTGAAGGCGGGCTTACATCAAACTTTTTCTACACTCACTCACCATCCATAAATAACGCGCCATATCTGGAGATAGTGCACCCAAAAAAGTTTGCCCAATTTGTATTTAAGATAGTAGCTTTTTTCTCCAATAGAGCCATGGCAATCAAGCTATACAAACAGATGTTAGTAGATAAAAAGATAGCTAACACATACATATATGATCCATCATCTGGTGTACTATTTCGCGTCAACTGGGATGCTCCTATAGAGTCATTTCCACAACAAGTACCAGATGACATGCCAGATCTAATCTTTCAGATAGGCTCTGGTCTATATGGTGTGCGAGATAGTGATGGCAAGTTTGATGAAGCACGATATGAAAAGGTTATGCGCTTTTGTCATATGAGTGAGATTAAGATTGCCCAAGGCGCCAAACAGACTGGGGGTAAATTAGCTGCTAACAAAGTAACCGCCGATATAGCGTACTATAGAGGAGTTGAGCAAGATAGAGACCTTATCTCACCAAATAGATTTCCATACGCCTCTAGTGTTGAAGAGCTGCTAGACTTTGTCTCAAAACTACAGTCTATCTCAAAAAAACCAGTTGGTCTAAAGATTGTTATATCAGATATGAACAACCTTAATCAAGTTACACAAAAGTTAGTACAACGCAAACAAGAGGGTAAAACTTTACCAGATTTTCTAACTGTAGATGGTGGAGATGGAGGTAGTGCTACTGCACCTCTTGAGCTTATGGAGAGTGTTGGCATGACTACCGCTAATGCTCTTTATATGGTAGACAAAGCACTACGAGAACACAACTTAAGAGATGAGATGCGCATCATAGCAAGCTCTAAAACACTCACTCCTGATGATGTAGTTATACTACTTAGTTTAGGGGCAGATGCCGTTGGGATAGCTAGAGGTTTTATGATGAGTGCTGGATGTATTAGAGCTAGAGTCTGCTCAGGTATCAATAACCACCACTGTCCTGTTGGCATAGCAACACAAGATCCAAATAAAAGAGCTGCTTTTATTGTTGTAAAACAGGGTAAAAATATAGCAAACTATCACAACAACCTCATCAAAGGGATCAAGACCATACTGGCAGTCATGGGCAAAAAAAGCATACACAACATCGACAAATCAGATCTAACATATGTAGATAGACAAGGGCATATATACTTTGATATCTGTGCCTATTTTGAAAATAAGCTAAGATATTGATATAAAAATACTATCTTATTTAGCGCCTCTACGCGTGATAAGCACTTCAAATGTTTTAACAAATATAATAAAGTCAAGCCATAGTGACCAGTTTTGTATATACCATACATCTAACTCCACTCTGCGTGCAAAACTTAGACTATTTCTACCTTTGATCTGCCAAAAGCCGGTGATGCCTGGCTTGACATGCAGTATGGTGTCTATATGCTCACCCAACTTCTCTCTCTCATCTATCATGTATGGACGTGGACCTATAAGGCTCATATCAAATTTGAGTATATTGAGTATCTGGGGTAGCTCATCTAGTGAGCTTACTCTAAGCCATCTGCCAACTCTTGTTATGCGTGGGTCATTTAGATATTTGTGATATAGCTCATAATGCTCTATCTCATCTGGATTGTGTTGCAGATACTCTCTTAAGATCTTATCGCTACTATTGTACATAGTACGAAACTTATAACATGTAAAGATCTTTCCATCTTTGCCTAATCTGTGCTGCTTAAACAGTACATCCCCTCTACTATCTAGCCTGATGCAGAGTGCTATGACAATATAGACAACTATAAATGGTGGTAAAAGCAGTAGTACAAGAAGTATCTCAAGGCTCTTTTTTAAAACTATATTGCGTGTGCGAAATAGCTGATTTTGGATATTGATCATACTCAACTGCCCAACCCTAAGGTCTACTATCTCCGCATTTGCAAAACCGATATTGCTCAAATATGGTATAACAACAACCTCTGCTACCTCTTTTTTGTATCGACTAATGAGTACTTGAAGTCGCTCAACACTCATGTGAGCTGTGGCTATAAAGATGATTTTAGCATCTTTATCTTTTGTGACACAGTTGTAACCTAGGTACCAGTTTAGCTTCAAACTCTCACACAACTTAGAGACTTCACTATCATGACCCACAACAAAAGCATCCATGCCCCAAAATCCTGAGTTATATAGCCATCTTTTACAAAGTACACGACCAAGTGGTAGCAATATAAGAAGATTGATAAAGAGTAGAGCTATCACAAAACGCGAATACTTCAAACTCTCTTGAAGTGCAAAGATATAGACTATACAGAAGAGACTAAGAATAACAATACCGATCCATATACGCCTAGTCTCCTCCCAAAAATCGTTACGCCTAGTGTAGAGTCCACTAAAGAAAAATATGACAAACATGAAGAGTAGTAGTAGTCCTGAGAAGAGAAAGCGCGTAAAATCACCATCATACTCATCAAAAATTTTAAATCTATCAAGATACACTCTAGTAAAATGGCTCAACATTAAAGCCGTCAAGACAGCTAGAGCATCTGTAAATATGAGTGCTAACTTACTAACAATGTCTCTATTCATAAGCAGATTATAACACGCTATCTATAAAATCTTTAAATTGCTTTAAAAAACGCTGCTTAGAGTAGAGTAGCGCATCTTTGCTTATCTGCTCAAGATCAAACTCGTTTAACTCAAATCTACTAACTGCTCTCATGATCTCCTCTACACTCTGTCTCTTAAAGTGTATGCCATTTTTTTTATCTACGATGGTCTCAGCAGTCCCTCCATCATCAAGCCCGATCACGGGAGTTCCACATGCTAAAGCCTCGATGGGTACAATCCCAAAATCCTCAACAGCAGCATACACAAATGCGCAGGCTCGTTGCATATGATCTACTAGAGTCTCATCTGTGCAGTAGCCCAATATCTCTATGTTTGGTGTAGCAATCTCTCTTATATAACCCAGCTCCTCTCCACTACCTATAACTACAAGTTTGCGGTGAGGCATCTTAGTAAATGCTTCAACTATGAGCGCAGTTTTTTTGTATGGAACCAATCTAGATGCTGTAAGGTAGAAGTTATTTTTCTTAGCACACAAAGAGAATTGATCAGTATCTACAGGCGGATAGATAACAGTTGAGCTTGTGCCATAGGTGCGCTCTATACGACCTGCTACAAACTTAGAGTTTGCTACAAAATGATCTACTCTACTAGCTGTAGATCTATCCCAAGCCCTCAATCTCTTTAAACTCATCTTAACTACTAGCTTCTTGATACCCGTAAGGTTAGATGTGTACTCCTCATATAGATCCCAAGCATAACGCACAGGAGTATGACAATAACACACATGTGTCTGAGTAGAGTTAGTCTTAACGCCCTTTGCGACCGCCCAAGAGCTACTTATGACAAGATCAAACTGACTTACATCAAAGCTCTCTATAGCTCTAGTAAATAGTGGCAGATAATTTCTGAAGTGTTTTTTTGCAAGTGGCAACTTCTGGATAAAAGAGGTGATGGTAGTTTTACCGTGTAACACTCTATCTCTCTGATGAGGTGTCAAAAAATCCACAAGCGTATAGATGGTAGCATCTGGATATAGAGATAGTATCGCCTCCAGAACCTTCTCAGCTCCAGCATCACACACTAGCCAGTCATGAACTATGGCTACTCTCAACTACTGCTCCAGTGAGTACAACAACCTAATCTCCTCTGCCCATATACTAGAGTCTATTGTCTCTAATATGAGCGGGATATCATCCATTCGTTTATCATTCATGATAAATCTAAAAGCGTCAAGTCCAATCTTGCCTTTGCCGATACTCTGGTGTCTATCGACACGACTACCAAGCTCTGGCTTTGAGTCATTTAGATGCATACCTTTGAGGTACTCAAACCCTACAATATTTTCAAATTGTGACATCGTGATCTCATAAGAGTCTTTGGTTCGTATGTCATAGCCTGCTGTAAACATATGGCATGTATCTATACAGACACCAACCCTGCTCTTATCTTCTACTCTATCTATAATATGTGCTAAATGTTCAAACTTATAGCCCAAGTTACTGCCTTGTCCAGCTGTATTCTCAAGCACCAATGTCACACCAGTTGTTGCATCTAGTGCGCGATTTAGACTCTGTGCTATAAGATCTAAACACTCATCTTCACCTATCTTATTGAGATGTGATCCAGGGTGAAAGTTGAGCCTATCAAGACCTAACTGCTCACAACGCTCTATCTCATCTACAAATGCATCATATGACTTGGCTCGTTTTTCACTATCTGGACTACCCAGATTAATAAGATAGGAGTCATGAGGTAGTACATGCTGTGGCTCTATGCCGCTATCTTCAAGGTAGCTCTTAAAGGTGTCTATGGTTTTAGTATCGAGTGGTTTTGCACTCCACTGTCTCTGATTTTTAGTAAATAGCGCAAAAGCAGATGCTCCGATGAGCTGTGCATTTTTAATAGCATTGAAGACTCCACCAGCAGCAGATGTATGTGCTCCTACAAATTTCAATTTATCTTCCTGAGTTTAATCAGTATCTCATTTTCTCTATCTCTAAAATAGAGACCATGTGAATCTACAATATAGACTATGTCATACTCTGACTCAAAAATTCTCTGCTCAAACCCATCATCACTCACAACTAGATCACGCCCGCCCATAAGAGGTCTTGACTTTAGTAGATTGTAGAGCAGATTATCGCCATAGCTAGCAGATAGATACTTGGCATTAAAAGCACTCTTGCTCATACACCCCTCATCTTCAACACATACCATTTTAGAGATCTGAAGCTCCAACACTCTCTTAGACGCAACAAATACCTCAAGTCCAGCTGTATCATCATCTTCGCGAACAAACCCAGTATCTGCAAATTTCCACTGTGGTGTCTTTAGAGTAATGGCATATGCTTGAGACTTCTCTAGCTCTTTCATAGCACATCCACTCATAAAAACCAACAGTGCAGATAGTAAAAATAGTCTCATCATCTAAGCTCTTTATGTTAATATGGGTGCAATTATATCCTAAAAATAGATCAATACTCTAAGTGCCAAATCACTTAACAATAACTCTTTCTATACTACTTTTTGTGGCATCAAGATAGAGACTAGAGACTATACTTTTACAACTGCTTCTGGAAATAGAACACCATCTATCCCCTCATATGCCATAGTCTCTATCTGTTCATCTTGCTCTACTCTACATAGTATCTTGGCATCAAACATGTACTCTGTAGCTATCTTTTGAGCACTTGGAGCCAACTGTGAACATAAGACTATGCCCCAAGCATCTAAGTTTTCAGCAAAGATAACATCTCGTATGCTCTCTACTTCAAGCACAAAAGAGATTCTATTTTTACTGCAGTGCTCTATAAGCTGTAAATTTATCTCTTTAAATGTTATAAGCAGTGTGCTATTTGATGGTGTATGGACTATGGCGTCTATGCTTCTAATGTGGTAGAAAACCTGTGAAGGTATATACTTGTGACCAAAGATCAGCATTAGCGTGCACCTTTTTTGGCACACTCTAGTGAGCAGTAGTGGTTGCCGTCTGCCACTACGCCCTCATCAGAGCTCACATATAGACCACACTCCTTACAAGGAACCATAGTCTGCTCATCACCCCTACTCTCAACTTTTTTCTTCTTCAGAAAAAGAGCATAAACAGCTCCTATAACACCAATGAGTAATAAAATCTTTAGTAACATCTACACCTCTTAGTTGGATCTATAAGTAAAAAATTACGCTCTTTAAGCTCTATGATTTTACAATCTAGCTCATCTGGTAACTCATCTTCTATCTTTTCGCCTTTATAAAAAAGCAGTATCGTGCCACTATCTCTAAATGGTGCACTATAGCTAAGTAGAGTCTCTGTTTTGCTAACAGCTCTTGATGTTATGAGCTCATAAGGCATCTCATCTAAATTCTCCACCCTATCGTTACAAACTGTAACATTTTCAAGAGAGAGGCGAGCTTTTATAAACTGTAAAAAACTGGCTCTTTTATGTAGTGGCTCAACTAAAGTCCACTCTGTTTGTGGCATAGCAATTGCTAGTATAAGCCCTGGAAACCCAGCACCCGTACCGATATCAAGCGCACTTTTAAGTGGTGGTAAAAACGAGAGAGGATAGAGTGAATCTACTATATACCTCTCTATAATTTCATCACTTTTGTATCCTGTTAGATTATGGGTTCTATTCCACTGCTTTAGCTCTTTTGTGTAGAGATCAAATGCATCTAGTATGTTACTTTGAGTGGGAGTTAAAATCTGATCTATCTGATCTATGCTTTTTTGTAACAAAATGAGTCTTTTTTTGATAACATACTACACTAAGGCACCTATAATGAGGCTTAAAGCAATAAGTGTGTATCATTTGCAAAAAATATTGAGGCGATAGAAAATGAGCAACTGGTCAAAGAGTAGCTGGAGAGCTAAAGCGATACTTCAACAACCAACATACCCAGATCAAGAGGAGCTAAAGCGTGTAGAGAGTCAACTTGCAGACTATCCACCTCTAGTTTTTGCAGGAGAGGCTAGAAACCTAAAACACTCTTTAGCTAAGGTTGTAAACAGAGAGGCATTTTTACTACAAGGTGGTGACTGTGCAGAGAGCTTTTCAGAGTTTCATGCCAACAACATACGAGACACCTTTAAAGTTCTACTACAGATGGCAGTAGTGATGAGCTTTGCAAGTGGTCTTCCTGTGGTCAAAGTTGGGCGACTTGGTGGACAGTTTGCTAAACCTAGATCTAGTGATAGCGAAACCATAGATGGAGTTAGCCTACCTAGTTATCGTGGAGACATCATAAATAGTATTGAGTTTAATGAGGCATCAAGAGTGCCAAATCCCCACCGAATGATACAAGCATACCATCAAGCAACCGCTACACTTAATCTTCTTCGTGCATTTGCATCTGGAGGGTTAGCAGATTTGCGTCAGGTACATAAGTGGAATCTAGACTTTGCTCAACAGAGTGAAGTATCTGCCAAATATGAAGACTTAGCAAAACAGATAGAGCAGTCTTTAAGATTTATGGAGGCTTGCGGTGTCACATCTACGAGCTACAGAACTCTAAGAGAGACCGATTTCTACACCTCACATGAAGCACTACTACTCAATTATGAAGAGGCATTTACACGCCAAGACTCTCTTACTGGTGAGTGGTACGATGTGAGCTCTCATATGTTGTGGATAGGTGATAGAACACGCCAAATAGATGGTGCTCATGTTGAGTTTTTACGCGGTGTAAACAACCCTCTAGCCTTCAAAGCTGGACCAACAATGCAGAGCGATGACCTACTAAAGCTCATTGACATACTCAATCCAGACAATGAAGCTGGGCGCATTAACATCATAGTGCGCATGGGTGCTGATAAAGTTGCAGACAACATGCCTCAACTCATAAGAGCCATAGAGAGAGAAGGCAAGCAGGTGTTATGGAGCTGTGATCCTATGCATGGCAATATCATCAAGTCTAGCAACGGCTATAAAACCAGAAAAGTTGACTCAATCTTAACAGAGATGAAGCAGTTTTTTCAAGTACATAAAAGCGAAGGCACATATGCTGGTGGTGTACACCTTGAGATGACTGGCAAAAATGTAACTGAGTGTCTTGGTGGTAGTTTCCAGATAACAGAAGAGGATCTTACTAGCAGATACCACACTCATTGTGATCCGCGCTTAAATGCAGATCAATCACTTGAGTTGGCTTTTATGATAGCAGATACTCTAAAAGAGGCGCGCTAGACAGCAGAGTGGGTCTACCGTCTGCCTTGATTGCCTTGATTGCCTTGATTATTCTTTGGGTAATCTGGTTGACAATAATCCACACCATCAACAATACCCAAAGTACAACATCCTTGAGCTAGACCCATATTTTTTAATCCGCTATCAAATGAGTGGTAGTGACTATAGCTACCATCTCTTAAAAAGTTTAAAACACTCACTATATCATCTGCACCTGCATTGACAGCACTTGGGATGCGCATGTTAAGATCATTGATATCGGTAACTTCTACCATACATCCGACCTCTAAAGCATCTTGTTTAGATTTAATCCCTTTTGCATATAGAGCATCATATAGATCTTGAATGGCTTTTATATCATAAGTTCCAGCTTGCATTTGTGATATATTGACATCTTTATATCCTAGTGGTGGCAGATCTATATTGGAAAAATCCTCACTACTGTCTATATATTTGCGAACCAATAGCTGTACGGCCACTATGTGCTTATACTCTGATTTTGTAGGTATATTATAGAGCTGTTTTACATCTGGAAACTTAAGATAAAGTGCATTATAGACATCGTATGCCAATCTCTCCTCATTGCCCATAAACGATAAGATATCTTTTAACTCTTGAGTCATAGATGACTTATTGGCATCAATAGCACTTTGTACTTCTGCTGGCAAAGTAGTTGTACTAGTTGCATTTGAATCAGGCATGTGGGTTGTGTTGGTTTCACTACTAGATGAGGTATCATCACCACAAGATGATAATATAAGTGCTGCTGCTATACTTGTAGCTACAATAATCTTTTTCATAGAGAGTTCCTTGCTATTTTTTAAAATCTTATCTATGAAATGTTAATTTTGTGTGAAATAGAACTCTTTAGCTACATATATCAACAGAAGAGATGTGGGCAAGCAGCATCAACCCTCCAGCTCCTTAAGCACCCATGCCAAACCTTGTCTGTTTAGCTCACGCATAAATGGATCTGGATCAAACTGCTCCATGTTCCACACTCCACTCTTCATCCACGCTCCTTCACACATAAGCCTAGCTCCTATGACTGCTGGCACACCTGTAGTGTATGAGACTGCTTGAGATCTCACCTCATCATAACAGCGTTTATGATCGCTCACTTGGTATATGTAGATCTTTTTTGGCTTGTTATCTTTCATGCCGGAGGCTACTATGCCTATGTTGGTCTTGCCAACTGTTCTCTCTCCTAAAGTTGAAGGGTCGGGAAGAAGTGTTTTTAAAAACTGCATTGGTACTATCTTTTGACCATTATGCTCTACCTCCTCAATTCCCAACATGCCTACATTTTCAAGACACTTCATATGTGTTAGATAACTCTCGCCAAAAGTCATAAAAAAACGAATTCTTTTAAGACCTTTTATATGTTTGACTAATGATTCCATCTCTTCGTGATATAGAAGATAGCTCTCTCTTTCACCAACCTCAGGATAGTCCCACACCATCTTAATCTCCATAGGATCAGTCTCTATCCATTTGCCATCTTCCCAATATCGTCCTTTTGAGCTAACTTCTCTTAAGTTTATCTCTGGATTAAAGTTAGTAGCAAACGCATAGCCATGGTCACCATCATTACAGTCTAAGATATCTATAGTGTGGATCTCATCAAAGTAGTGTTTTTGAGCATATGCGCAAAATACATTAGTAACTCCAGGATCAAATCCACTTCCAAGCAGAGCCATTAAGTTAGCATCTTTAAATGCTTGATCTTTAGCCCACTGCTCTTTATACTCAAACTTTGCCTCATCTGGATGCTCATAGTTTGCAGTATCTAGGTAGTGAGCTCCACTCTTCAAACAAGCCTCCATGATAGTCAAATCCTGATATGGAAGAGCTACATTTATGACTATATCTGCTCCTATACTCTCTATAAGTCTAGCTGTCTCAACGGTATCATCTGCATCAACTTGAGCAATTTCAATGGCACCATCTGGTAGCTCACTTTCGATTGCTCTACAGCTCTCTATGCGCCTACTTGCTAATACAATCTTACTAAACACATCTGCATTCATCACACACTTATGTGCTACAACTCGACCAACTCCACCTGCTCCTATGATCAAAACAGTACTCATGTATCTACTCCCAAAAATATTACACTAAGTGTACCTATCCATATGGCGCCAGTACAGATAAGCGAAACAAATACAACAGTTGCACCAACATCTTTAGCTCTTCCTGCCATCTCAACCTGCTCTAGTGTTACTAGATCTACTACTCTCTCTATGGCACTATTGACTAACTCAGCTAAGATTGGTATAAATAATGAGATGTTGAGCATTAGACAAAGCGCTGCATCTATAGGTAGCAGCCAAGCAACTATACTCATGACTGCAAATAGTAGCAGTTGTAGTCTAAATGAGCTCTCATGCTTTACAACATCCACAAAGCCATTAAGAGCATACTCTGTATTTTTTAGTAGTCTGTATTTTGGTTTATTTAGCATATGTTGTGCTCCAGCCTAGATATTTACCATGCTCTTTTAGAGCACTTTCTATAAGTCGCTTAGTGATAGTGCGAAGCTCATTACCATCTAATGTATGTCTTGAATCTAACACTAAAACATGGCTGTGGTGTGGATCTTCTCTAAGCTCCACCCTACTCTCACCAAGATCTATAAGATCTTTAGCCACCCGTGAAGCTATGCTGCTAGTTGCAAAACCAAGATAGTGCTCAACTCTCCTCGCTCTACTAAGATCATCACCCTCTGCCTCTAGTTCATCTACTATCTTCTTACTCTCAATGGCCTGCAGTTCGTATGTATCAGGAAGAAGGGTTTGATGATAAAATAGCTGTTTTGAGTCTCTATGTACACCAAACTCTATCTTCTCATAACCGTGTTTACTTAGTGAGTCTCTTATGAGACCTTCAGCCCCTTTGCTACTAGCTGCATAGAAGTAGATCTCTATCCAGTCATCACTGATCTTACTACCAGCATAGTGTATGCCATTTTTCAACTCCAATCTAACACATATCTCTTTTATGATCAGTAGAAGATCATCACGCTCATCTTTAAGGTGCTGTAGAGGTGTAAATGCCCATAGCATCCAAGAGGTATCTGGATCTGGAGCAAATGCTAGATCTACCTCTATCTCAGTAGGTGTTCCACCTAAGTTGCTCTTGTATCGCTCTATCATAATCTGCCTCCTTTAAAGTGCCAATTAGAATTTATGTAAAACTTTTCTAGCCAAACAAAGAGCAAAACCCTTTTCATAGTATGCTGCCTCATTGACAAATAGAGCAAACAGACCATCTTCACCATCATACTCTATAACTTCTGCGTCAAATGTCAAAAATAGAGCATCTTTAGAGTGAAGCTCCTTAAAATCTCTATCTTGTAGATCGGGGTGTATCATACCTATGAGGTTATTATCACTATCTCTTGGATAGTCTACTAATGCTACATGTTCATATATGTAGAGCTCTCTTTTAAGAGTGACTCTATCTTGCTTATATAGCTCAAAAAAATCCAACAAAGCGAGTGTAATCTGTTCAGTCTTAAGATAAACATCAGCGCGCAATATACCTTGAGGAACTGCTCCAACCTCTATGGCAAAACCACTATCTGCAAGAGAGTTGACATAAGCACCTTCTATGTCACCTTGCCATCTATAGACTCTAAGGTCTTCAAATTGATCGCTTAGATAAGCAGCTGCTAACCATGTTAGCTCACTATCGCTACTCACCACCAATGATGAGCCCATATTGGCAGTTGTTGTGTGTAGATCTACTATAAAATCTACTCTTTTGTAAAGAGCATCTCTAAGCTCTCTTGCAACTCTATCTTCATATGTATCACACTCTTTATTTTCAAATCTCTCAAGAGAACATGTTCGATTTAGATCTCTATCTACATAGCGTCTACACTCCTTAAATGCTCTACTATTTGCTAAGATAACCTCGGTCTTAAATCCATCTCTAGCTACTAGGTGAGGATGCTTTTGCCAGTGTGAAGCAAGATATGCACCAGTGTACTCATTGCCATGCGTGCCACCTACAATTGCGACATTATCTATTTTTAGCATGCTCTTCCTCAATATTTTTTACTAATTATACACTCAAAGTATAAATTTTAAACCCCTATCTGTTTCTCATAGTTAGCTACAATAATATTATGAAAACACGAAGAGATATGCTTAAGTCTGCTGCCTTAATGCCCATGCTGCTACTTGCATCTACATCTTGCTCTAAGCCGCCACAGATTAAAGATGCCACCTTTGAAGATACAGTAAAGATACTTCTAGATGACCTATTTCCAAAAACCGATACACTGCCTTCATCTTCTCAGCTAAATATCTTAGACTATATCAACAGAGTTCTGCATAGCAAGTTTACAAGTGATGATGATAAACTATTTCTTAAAAATGGTGCTACTTGGCTCAATGAGAGTGCGGTTGAGAGGTTTGATAGATCTTTTCATCTACTAGACTCTAAACAGAGAGGGCTAGTTATTGAAGCTATACTTCTAAAAAGATGGGGAGAGAGTTTTATCATAAGTCTCTCTTCATACTACTTTGAAGCACTTCTAGGTGAGCCTATATATGGCTCAAATATCGATATGGTAGGGTGGAAATGGCTAAATCATATAGGTGGAAAACCGCAACCAACTAAGGCTCTTTTTTGAAAACCTTTGATATCTGCATAGTTGGTAGTGGAGCGGGTGGCTCACCTATAGCATACGAGCTTAGCAGAGCTGGTTTTAGTGTTGCGGTATTTGAGAAAGGTGCTCACTATAACAAAACAGATTTTAGCAAAGATGAGATAGCAGTGTGTAGAAGAGATATCTATACGCCTGATCTAAAAGATGAGCAACACACCATAGTCACATACAACAGCGATGGCACAGAAGAGTACTTTAGTGGAGCAGATGAGCAGTGGAGTTTCTGGAATGGTTCCATGCTTGGGGGCTCTTCTAATCTTATGAGCGGGTACTTCCATAGACTAAAGCCCGATGACTTTAAACAGCTTAGTGTATATGGAGCTATAGATGGAGCCAATGTTGCAGATTGGCCAATAAGCTACAGTGATCTTGAGCCGTACTACACAAAGGTTGAGCAGATTGTTGGTGTGAGTGGTAGAGTAGTAGAGCATGCTCATCAAGAGCCACGCTCAACCAAAGATTTTGCATACCCTCCTACAGAAGAGCAGCCGATGAGTGGCTGGATTGATGAAGCTTGCAAGAAGCTCGGATTTACAAGCATACCCATACCAAGGGCAATCTTACCTTACAACACAGAGCTTAGAGATGGATGCTCTTACTCAAACTTTTGCGGTAGCTATGGGTGTGCTACTGATGCTAAAGGTAGCGCTAGAGCCGCCCTACTACAGAGAATCAAATATGATCTATTTGCAGACTCTTTTGTCTATAAAATTGATGCTGATAGCAAACAAGTCAACCAGATACACTACTACGATAAAAATCATAAATCCCATAGTATTAAAGCTAAGATTTTTGTGATTAGCGCACAAGCACATGAGAGCGTAAGGCTTCTTATGAACTCTAAAAACTCAGACCATCCAGACGGCATAGGCAATACACATAAACAGCTTGGTAAAAATCTTATCTTCTCAGCTGGTGGAAGCGGAAGTGGTCGCATTCTTGCCAAACATCTAGATCACAAGAAACGCAAAGAGCTCTTTACAAGGGGGCTATTTGTAAATCGTTCTATTCAAGATTGGTACAGCTACAGTAAAAACAACAGAGTTATCAAAGGTGGAACTATAGATTTTTTATATGAGCATGCAAACCCTATAGTACGCGCTATAAGAGAGCTTAGAGGCAATGATACTCAAGTACTATACGGTCGCAAGCTCCAGAAGAGATTGGAGTTTGCCTTTAAAGAGTCTAGGGTATTGAAGTTTGAAATCTTTAATGACTGGCTACCAACAGACAGATGCTACATAGGAGTTGACGATCATGTTAGAGATAAATTTGGTGTCAATGTAGGCAAATTGCACCTACATGCTCACAGCCAAGATCTTGAAGTTGGAAAATATTTGGCTTCAAAAGCGCAGATGGTTCTAGAAGAGCTCGGAGCAGTTGAGATAGAGTCAAATATCTCCGCTGCTCCTCCACCAAATCTCATAGCTGGAGGGTGTAGATTTGGAGATGACCCTAAAACATCAGTTCTTGATAGCTCTTGCAGAGTCCATGGGTTGGACAATCTCTATGTTTGTGATGCTAGCTTTATGCCAACAGGCGGGAGTGTGCCATACACTTGGACAATTTATGCTAACTCATTTAGAGTGGCAGATATCATTCTACAAAGGTTAAAAAATGGTTAAAAAATCTCTGTGTGTGCTAAGTGGAGGACTTGACTCAACTACAGCTACAGCTATGAGTATCAATGATGGCTACGACATAATAGCTCTTCATTTTAGCTACAATCAGCTAACACAACAGCGTGAGTCAGAAGCATTTGACAATATAGTAGAGTACCTAAAGATAGAAAATGTCTACAAAATAGATCTTGGATTTTTCAACCTGATTGGCTCAACAGCACTAATAGACAAGAGCATAAAAGTGCCTACAGGTGGGCTAACAGATGGTGTTCCAGCTACTTATGTGCCATTTCGAAATGGAATTTTTTTAAGCATAGCAGCTGCTATAGCAGAAAAAGAGGGTGCATCAAAGATTGTGCTTGGAGCGGTTGAGGAGGACTCTAGTGGCTATCCAGACTGTAGATCAAACTTTATATCGTCCATGCAACAGAGCATAAATCTTGGCACCAAAGATAGCACAAAAATCACTCTTCATACTCCACTAATAGATCTAAATAAAGCACAGATAGTACAACAAGCCCTACAGATAGACGCTCCTCTTCACCTAACTTGGAGCTGCTATCAAAACAGCTCTACTGCTTGTGGGGTTTGTGATAGCTGCAGACTTAGACTTAGAGGGTTTGAGATAGCTGGGGTAAAAGATCTTATACCATACTCTAAGTAGCTATATGATACTATTACCTTTACCATAAGAGGGGCTAGATGTCAGATTTTGTTCATATTGCTAGGCAGTCGATCATAAGCAGTGATAGCGCGGTGTATGGCTACGAAGTGCTCTATCGTAACCAAGATGGTGTTGTTGATCTCTCACTAACCGAGCGAACACTCACTGCTAATGTTATCTTAAGTGTGTTTAACCTTATAGGTCGTGAGAGATCTGTTGGTGAACACATTGCATTTTTTAATGTAGACCAAGCTATACTACTTACAGATATCATAGAGGCTCTACCAAAAGATCAATGTATATTTGAGCTCAATTCATATAGCTCTTTTGGCACTAAAGAGTTAGAAAACATACAGAATCTACACAGTCTAGGCTATCGATTTGCACTAGATAACTTCATAGTAACTGATCAAAATCTAGACAAATACGCCAAGCTTTTAAGATACATAACATACATCAAGATAGATGTTCAGTCTAACGATGTAGAGCTAGTAGCAGACAAATTTAACTCTCTTAAACAAGCATACAAGCTAATAGCACATAAAGTTGAAACAAAAATTGAGTTTGATACTTACAAGCAGATGGGATTTGACTATTTTCAAGGCTTCTACATACAGTACCCAGTGGCTATCAAGCACTACAAAATGCAACCACGACATCTAGGTCTAACGCGACTTTTTAAGCTGATCCATGATGTACCTATACAGGAATTTGCAAAAGAGTTTGAGAGACACAATGAGCTATGTATACAGTTTTTTCAATATATCATCTCAACAGGCATGTATAGATACAACGCATCAAATTCAGTGCGAGATGTTATCGTAGAAGCTGGAGTAGAGATGATTGAGCGATGGATGATGCTTATAGTTTACGCAAAAGGTAGTCATAAAATTGATGATAAAAGAGGTGCCCTATCACTCTTTTTTATAAGACGATTAGATCTTATGAATACCATAGTTTCAAATGTCCACATAGACAATAGAAAAAAACTATCTGATGAGCTTAAACTACTTGCTATCTTCTCAATATTGCGCGATATCTACAAGGTACCATTTGATAGCATATTGGATAGTTTTGAGCTAGATGAAAATTTAGAACTGTGGCTCATTATTCATAAAGGTAGATTTGAGTTGATCTATAAAGCACTCAAAATGCTTGAGACCAAAGAGATAGATGAGCATAAACTAAACTCATATCTTCTACCATTTAAGATAAACTATCAAGAGTTAAAGCAGAAATTACCAGATCTATGAGGCTAACTATTTGTGGCTTTGAAGTTGATCACCAGATCAACAGTAGATTAAAACATGCCTACTTAAGAGTAGGAGATGATGGGCTAGTACAGCTTAGATCATCTAACCTGCCATTAAGCGATATAGAGCAGTTTATAAGTTCAAAACAGAGTTGGATCTTAAAAGAGATACAAAAAATAGAAGCAAAACCCACCATAACCATAGCTAAAAATATCTTACTATTTGCAAACATGCTCAACCTAGATCAAGTGAGAGACACAAGCTCTCTAGAGAGTAGAAAAGATTATGATCGTTATTATGCTCATACTGCACAAAATTATGTCAAAGCCCGGGTAGAACTATTTGCAAAACAGATGAATCTCTCATATAGCCAGATAAAATTTAGAAAAATGAAGAGGAGATGGGGTAGCTGTAGTAGTCATGCTGTTCTCTCTTTTAACACCCTAATCGTTCAGTTAGACAAAGAGCTCATAGATTATATCGTAGTACATGAGCTGTCTCATCTAGTCCATTTTAACCACAGTAAAGAGTTTCATCTATTTGTAAGAAGTCACCTCACACAAGAGGCATCTTTAAGAGCAAAATTAAAAGAGATAAGCTGCATACTATACTAAGCTAGCTGTAGTCTAGCACCTCTTACGATCTACTCATAAATTATCATCTCATATATACTTCGCTTAGTTACAAGTGACTTCTCTGGAGGTATAGCTGAGTGGTGACTAGCTTGTGAGAGCTGATGACGCAGTGACGCTATCTCCTGCTCCATGCTCTCCATCTGATCTTTTAGCCTAAGCACAACATCTACTCCTGCTAAGTTGACGCCCATCTCTCTTGTTAGACGCAATATGAGCTTAATCTGCTCTATATCACGCTGTGAGTAGAGTCTGATTCTGCCATCTGTTCGTGATGGTGTTATAAGGTTTTCACGCTCATACTGACGCAGTGTTTGTGGATGGATATCCAATATTTTAGCTACTATGCTTATAAGATAGACCGGCTCATCGTAGTGGTGCATCTTCTACTCCTTTGGTAGTTTTTCTCTCATCATCTCAACAAGATCACTATCTAGCGACTCTACATCTGGCAAGATGATATCTGCCTTAAGGTAGAGATCACCTCTTTTTTTGGTTGATCTATTCATAACACCCATCTCTTTTACTCGAAACTTCTGACCACTCTTAGTCCCTTTTGGAACTTTAAGCGTAATCTGCTTCTCCAGCGTCTGCACATCTACTTTTCCACCAAAAAGTGCTGTATGTAATTTTAGCTCAAACGACTTAACAAGATCATACCCCTCTTTGACATACTCGTTACTACTGGCAACACTAACCTTGATGTACAGATCACCTACTCTGCCACCCATCTGCTTACCCTTAGAGCGCACTCTAAGTTTTTCACCATTTTTGATGCCTGGTGGTATCTTGATGTCAAAACTGTCTGAGTTTATGCTAATGTTGTGTTTACCTCCAAGTACTGATACTTGAAATGGTATAGTGATGGTTGTCTCAACATCCAGATTTGGTTGTGTATGAGAGCTAAAACCGCCAGCAGAGCCAAAGCCACCTTGTGCTCCAGCAAAGCCTCCACCAAACATCTGGCGTAAAATCTCATCAAGATCTACACCACCACCTTGAGATCTAGCAAAGTCACTAAAGTCTTGCCCACCAAACATGCTATCACCCAGCTGATCATACTGTGCTTTTTTCTCTTTATCGCTAAGGACCTCATAAGCAGCATTGATCTCTTTAAACTTCTCTTCCGCTCCAGCATCTTTATTTACATCTGGATGGTACTGTCGCGCAAGCCTTCGATATGCTTTTTTGATCTCCGCCTCTGATGCGCCCTCGCTAACTTCTAATGTCTTATATAAACTCTTACTCACTCTCTAAAACCTTCTCTATATTTTTAGTGAGATTGTAACATATAACTTGAGTCTAAGTCAATCAACCCTGCTTCTACCATCTCTCTATTTTCATATAAAAATCACAACTTCCTACTAAAAATTCAGTAAGTTCATTTCTACAAAACCCCGTCATTGCCAGTTGTGATTCATCACTATCGTTGCATGCCAGTCACTGCTAGTCCAAGTTTGCTAAACACAATCAACCCATCTTTAATGCTTCAGTCGAAAACCAAGTTATCTATCCATTCATAGCTTGCAGTATATATCATTATTAAAACTCCTTTTCTATTTTTTGGAGGTAGTTTCTTAGACTTTTTTGCATAATCTAACATCTGCTTAATATCTTTATTGTACTTTCTAGTATCTCCAGAAACTATTTTAGATACTCTGCGAACATCTTTAATTTCTTTTGCCACAGCATCACAGTGTCAATATTTTGTCAATAAGAATATCCTATCTCTGCAATATCATCTACAATATCAGCATAACAAATATTTTGATTTAAACTTTTAATAATGTCTTCATTGAGTGCTTTATGTTCAAAGATATATTGAACTACCTTTTCACTTAATTCTATCTCATAGTACTCTTCCGCCCATTGTCTGTATAGGCTTGTATCACCTGTTAGAAATTTTAAATAAGGTAGATTTTCAGATATGGGTTTTGAAATCCATC
>Ga0256834_1000388_pt1 | contig 32033 bp, 33 predicted proteins | sample 4281140metaG_FD_190536 | JGI IMG/M metagenome (GOLD analysis project Ga0256834, IMG submission 190536) | Hydrothermal vent microbial communities from East Pacific Rise, Pacific Ocean - 4281-140 | ecosystem: Environmental > Aquatic > Marine > Hydrothermal vents | place: Pacific Ocean: East...
CAAATGTTCTATTAAGTAGTTTAGTGTATAATCCGCTATGAGTAGTTTAAAAGTTGCAGCCAAAAAGAGATTTGGACAGAATTTTTTGGTGGATAAGACTATTTTGTACAAGATCATCGAAGCGATGCCCAATAGCGAGCATAAAATTGTAGAGATTGGACCTGGCTTAGGTGATTTGACTAGATATCTAGTTGATGTCAAAAGTGTTGAAGCTTTTGAGGTCGATACTGATCTATGCAAGCATATAAAAGAGAGCTTTAAAGATGAGCTAGAGCTTGGCAGATTGAGACTACACTGTGGTGATGTTCTTGATTGCTGGAGTAGCTCACTGATTGATGAGTCGTATGATCTTGTGGCAAACCTGCCATACTACATTGCGACCAACATCATCTTAAGGGCTCTTAAAGATGACAACTGTTCATCTTTGCTTGTTATGGTTCAGCGTGAAGTTGCGCAGAAATTTTCTGCATCACCCGGAGATAGAGATTTTGGTAGTTTGAGCATTATTGCGCAGAGCGTGGCAGAGGCTAAGATAGTCACTATAGTACCGCCATCTGCATTTGATCCAGAGCCAAAGGTTGACTCTGCTGTACTATTTTTAGATAAGCACAGAAGCAGAGCTGATGATGACTTTGAGGCTATGCTTAGAGTAGCATTTGCTCAACCACGCAAAACTCTTGTTAAAAATCTCTCGGCGCACTACACCAGATCTGTTATCACAACTACACTTAATGAGTGTGGATATGTGGCTACAGTTCGACCTCATCAAGTCTCAACACAAGACTATCACCGGCTTTATTTAAGCCTAAGAAAATAGACAACTACTAAAAGGAGTAGCAATGAGCGAAGAGAATAGTACACCAGTGCCACCATCAAAAGAGAAAAACTCAGAACAGAGTAGGGCACCAAGACAGCAAAATCGTAACCGTCCACCAAGATCAGGGCAGGGTACGCAAAATAGAAAAGATGGCTCACAACCAAAATCTAACAAGCCAAATCAGAACCGTAATCGATCAAGCGGAGCAAAGAAAAATCGTCGCCGAAATGCGCCAGCACCAACTGACAAGGCTCTACTTGAGTGTGCAAGAGAGAATGAGAGAGCGCAGCAAAAAAGAGTCACTCCATATATAAAAATGGATCCTCAAAGTAAGGCTAAGATCCGCATCACACCACTTGGCGGGCTTGGCGAAATTGGTGGTAACATCGCTGTTTTTGAGACTGAAAATGAGGCAATACTTATAGATGTTGGCATGAGTTTTCCAGATGAGGAGATGCACGGTGTTGATATACTTGTGCCAGATTTCACATACCTCAAAGAGATAAAAAATAAGATTGTAGCTATCATCATCACACACTCACACGAAGATCATATAGGGGCTATGCCGTACCTATTTAAAGAGATGCAGTTTCCTATATATGCTACTGCTTTGCCTCTAGCTATGATAGGCAACAAGTTTGATGAACATCACCTCAAAGAGTTCCGTAAATTTTTTCGCCCTATTCAGAAACGGAAAGTCTATGAGATAGGAAAAGATTTTAAAGTAGAGTGGCTACATATGACTCACTCTATCATAGACTCATCATCACTAGCTATCACAACAGAAGCTGGTACCATCATACATACGGGTGATTTTAAGATAGACCACACTCCAGTAGATGGATTTACTGCAGACCTGCACCGTTTAGCTCATTATGGTGAAAAAGGTGTCTTGGCACTACTGTCAGACTCAACAAACTCTTACAATAAAGATGCAACTCCTAGTGAGATCTCTGTAGCTCCTGCGCTTGATCGTGTATTTACAAAAGCAAAAGGGCGTATCATACTATCTACCTTTAGCTCAAACATACACCGTGTGCTTCAAGCCATACAGACTGGTATAAAACACAATCGTAAAGTGTGTGTTATAGGCAGATCCATGGAGCGCAATCTTGAAGTTGCAATGCAGTATGAGTACATAAAACTACCTAAAAATATATTTGTAGATGCTGATGATGTAGCTCGCATGAATGACCGTGAAGTGCTCATAGTAACAACAGGCTCTCAAGGTGAGCCAAACTCTGCTCTTTTTAGAACAGCAATAGGTGAGCATAGACACATAAAGATAAAACCAAATGATCTTATCATACTATCTTCAAGAGCCATACCTGGCAACGAAGGCTCAATCTCAAAGATGTTAAACTACCTAGAGCGTGCAGGCGCTAAGATAGCTAGAGATAGAGATCTGCATGTATCAGGACATGCTAGCATAGAGGAGCAAAAACTCATGCTGCGTCTTGTTAAGCCTAAGTTTTTTATACCAGTTCATGGTGAGTATAACCATGTTATGCGTCACAAAGAGACCGGTATGGCTTGTGGTATCGCTGAGCGCAATATCTACCTACTAAGTGATGGTGAGTGTATTGAGGTGACACCAAAATATATGCGCAAAGTTAAGACGGTTAAGACTGGTAAAACTTACATAGACAATCAGAGCAATCACCAGATAGAAGATGACATAGTCATAGATAGACAGAAGATGGCAACTGAAGGTGTGGTTATGATCATAGCTCAGATCAGCAAATCAGACTCTAAACTCATAAGTGCGCCAAAAGTCTCTACATTTGGTATAGTTCCAGATAAACAAGATAGAGCATTTGCAAAAGAGATGGCAGATGTATTAGAGTTATTTTTACTCAACCTAAAACCTGGTATCATAGAGAATCAACGCGCTATGGAAAATGATCTTAGACAGGTAGTTAGAAAACATATCTACCGTAAGATGAAAAAATATCCACTTATTGTACCTACGCTACTATTAATGTAGTAGTGGGTCTGTTAACTTAAATTGTTGATAAATAAAAAGGGTAGATACTAGCCAAAAGGCTAGTGAAAAAGTTTACCGTTATGGTAAAAATGGGTTTGCATATAGTGCAATAAGTGCGATTACTAGAGTGTAGATAACCTGCGCTTCGATCATCGCTAGAGCGATAAACATTGTAGTCATTAGCTTTCCGCCAAGACCTGGGTTTCTTGCAGTTCCTGCTATTGTTGCAGCAGCTGTGTGACCCATACCGATCGCGCCACCAAGAGCAGCAAGACCAAGACCAACACCAGCAGCTATCATAGAGTAAGCTTTTAGCGTCTGGTTTGCAACCTCAGCCTCCGCAGCAAATAGTGATGCACCAAATGCCACCATCAAAAATAGAATCTTTTTCATAAGATCTCCTATACAAAAATATGTCAAAGTCTGTTCGGCTTGCGTATCCCTACTAATCACTTTGCAGGTGAAATTATACCCTTTGAGGCTAAGTATAATATTAAATATGTGATAATAACAGATGCAGACTTTTTTTGAGACCATTTTAATCAAAAATACAGAACCCTTACACCTAGAGTATCACCAAAAAAGGGTAGATTACACAAGCAACTCTTTAGGCTTCAAGCCACCTATTTTACGCGATATAATCAAAAAACCAAACGCTAAAGACCTAAAGTGCAAGGTGAGTTATGCAGATAGATTTTACAAAGTTGAGCTTATGCCACTTCAGATACGAGAGATGAGCTCTTTGTGTCTTGTTGTAGATGATGAGATAGAGTACAGGTATAAAAGTAGCCAAAGAGATAGGCTCAATAGACTCTATGAAAAGAGAGGCTCATGCAGTGATGTGCTTATCATCAAAAACTCACTTATTACTGATACAACAGTTGCTAATGTCGCTTTTTTTGATGGCAAAAGATGGTTAACTCCATCATCAGTACTACTTAAAGGTACAACAAGAGCTAGGCTCATTGAGAGTGGATTCTTACAAGAGAGTAAGATAGAGCTAAAGATGTTACACAATTTTCAAAAAATAGCCGTCATGAACGCTCTAATAGGATTTGTAGAGCTAAAAAAGGGTATAATTTTCAAAAAATAGGTGAAGAGATGCTAGAGAAAGTAGCAGATAACAGAGAGTTTAGAGAGATGATGCGCCAACATATAGAACAGACTATGTTTGTGCTATTTGAAAATAGTATAGAGTTTGGTATATATTGTGATTTTGAGCATATATCATTTGATCCTGAGCTACCAGAGTATATTACAGAAAATTTTGAACAAGCTACACTTTTTTTACTAGCTGGTTACACATATGAGAGTGCTAGAGTAGAGAGTGATATGCTTATATTTGAGGCTGGTTTTGGTGAGGAGAACATAGGTAGTCTTGTAACTGTTCCTCTGCTATCTATCATGCAGATTATTGTTGATGGGTCACCAATTTTGATTAACATAGCCCAACATAAAGCACAAACAACAGAAAATAGTGAGCAGAACTCAATGGAAGCTCTACTCTCAAACCCTAAAAATAGAAAGTTTTTGCAGTAACTATATCTTAGATCTCATAGTTAACAAAAAGTCTACTACATTTGTAATAAAAGCGTCATGTTTGCGATCTTTTAGGTAAGCTATATAAAATTTACGGCTTATAACATGTTTTCTTAAGCGCGCCTCAAATAGCCTACCATCTGCAATCTCATTCTCTATAACATGGCGTGATATGATAGAGACTGTTTGTCGTTCACTTGATTTTGATGCGCGAAGTACTGCCTCTTTTATAGCTGTTGGTGACTGCATAACACCTATCACTTTAAATAGATCACGATCAAGACCTAAGTCATCAAATGCCTCTTCAACTAGCTTTTGAGTATGAGACTGCTCATCACGAAAGATCCAGTCAAATTTATTAAACTGCTCTTTTTTGATAACATTTGATAGAGGCTGATTTGAGAATACAACTAGCTCATCATCTGTCCACTCACGATAGACTACACCCTCACGAAAGATAGGAGACTCTATAAGAGCTACATCAATCTTTTTAGCCTCAAGTTCATCTAAAATCTCACCAGATAGTGCAACATTTAAATGTACCTCATTCTCAATCTTCTCTTTTATGTCGCTAAGATATGATGGTATAACATAGTTACCTATAGAGTACGAAGCACCCATTACAAAAGTGAACTCTTTGTTGATGATTCTTAAAAGCTCTTTTTGAGAGTTATTGATCGCTTTTTCTAGCTTAGTAGCTATACGAAATAGATCCTCACCCTCTTTTGTGAGTTTAACGCCACTCTTTTTTCTCTCTAAGACTCTAGTATCAAGGTAATCCTCAATAAATCGAATCTGTTGAGTTACAGCTGGCTGTGAAATGCCTAACTTTGCAGAAGCCTTAGAGAAACTCTTCTCTTTTACAATTGTAAGAAAAGTGTGTAGTTTTGTAAAGTCTTTTAACATGTTATCCCTTTTTATAAGCCCTCGCTATGAGAGAGCTTATCTTTTTAAATAATGAAATAATAGTAAAAGTATAACAACAAATGATAATAATTGCAATTAATATATAAAATTTTATATATAATTCAGCTTATACTACCAAAAAGTTGTCCATGAAGTGTAAGTGCGGCACGATCACTCATGGAGGCTATGTAGTCTGCTATTACACGATGTTGTGAGCGATATTTAAGTTGCTCTTTATAGATAGATGGCAACATCTTACTCTCTTGGTTTAGTGCTCTATATAGACCTATAATCGCCTGTTTGCCACTATACATTTTACGCATAATCTTTGGATGTTGATATAGATTTTGAAATAAAATTCTCTTTAACTCCTTAATCTCTCTCTCCAAAGTAGCATCAAAGCCTATGGGTATTTTATGACTACTTAAGAGCCTATCTGTAGTGATATTTGATCTTGAGTATTCAAGCATAGAGTAGACTAAGTGATTTATAAGATGAGAACTAAAGCGATAGCGAAAGATCTGAGTATCTTTATCAACAATCCCCTCATCTTCTACTTTTTGAAGTATCTCACCTATCAAAGAGCTACTCTGTAGTGTATCAAAAGATATAAGCCCTGAATTGATGCCATCATCTATATCATGACTTATATATGCTATCTCATCAGAACGATCTACTATCATCGCCTCTAAGCTTGGATGATACTCCAGCTCAAAAATTTCTACTAACTCTTGTGGTAGAAATGGTTTTTTATAAGGATATGAGTGTTTTAGTAACCCTTCTAATGTTGCATAAGTGAGATTTAATCCATCAAATTCTCTATATCTCTTCTCAAGCTTTGTTACAACTCTGAAACTCTGAAAATTGTGCTCAAATCCACTCTTAAATCCATCATCTTTTATACACTCATCTAGTGCATCACCACCTATGTGTCCAAAAGGTGTATGTCCTAGATCATGTGCTAATGCAATAGACTCTGCTAGTGACTCTTCCAGATTTAGATGTTTTGTAATTGATCTAGCTATCTGACTCACCTCTATAGAGTGAGTAAGTCTTGTACGAAAAAAGTCACCTTCGCTATTTAGAAAAACTTGTGTTTTGTACTCTAGTTTACGAAAATTACTAGAGTGTATAATGCGGTCTCTATCTCTTGCATATGGTGAACGAAAATCATCTAAAGTGTTAAAAAATCGCTCTTCTCTTCTCAACCTAACTACTCTTTATGATAAGATCTAAGTATCTCTTAGGGGTCTTTATCTTCATCTCTTGTGCAAGCCATCTTATCTGAAAATATGCAGAACCACTATCTCTAAGTGTAAAGTAGTTTTTTAGACTTCTAAGGTTAAATGTAACAACCATATCTACTTTGAAGTTATCTGTTACAATATGTTTAAAAGCATCACCTACATTTCGTTTCTTCTTACCATCTTGTAAAGCTTCATAACACCTATCTGCATCATCTGTATATCTTAATAGATAATCTAGTGAACTCTTAGCTATAGCTATGCTATTAAAATCATCTACTGCTGTTGATTGATATAGTAGTTTATCATACATGGAACCAATCTCAATGATATTATATTTTACTGTTGTTGTTACAAACATATCAAAAGATAGTAGCTTATCTATAAACCATACTCTAGGCTCTTGTGAGTGTTGTGAAGCTACAAAAGCATTGATAATACTACTCATCGTATATCGAGTACTCCTAACAGAGATAGACTGTATGCGATGTCTAGCATGCTCTTGAAGCACACCTCTTGAAGTACCGCGGATAAGATAGCTAAGATTTGCATGTTCTAGTATAGAGTGATGGAAGTGTGTCCACGCTAGATCTTTAAGTAGCTTTGAGTCATCTATATCATTTATCTCAGATATCTTAGAATCTGATGGTATACTATCTTTGATATCTCTAATAGCACAATTCTCACTCATACTAAATGAGTCATAACAAGTCCTAGCAGAGACCTCACATACACCAATGCCGCTATCTTGTAGTAGAACCACGGTTGGTTTACTATACTCTATGCCATACATCTGTTTCATACCTATAAGTATATCACTTTAACTTTAATCTTACTCTTTGAGAGTGAGTAATTGCTACTGCTATAGCATCACTAACATCTAGAGGTTTAATCTGCTCTCTTATGCCAAGCAATCTCTGAACCATAAAAGCTACCTGCTCTTTTGAAGCTTTTGCTTTACCAGTTAGTGCTTTTTTAACCTGCAAAGGTGTATATTCTGCAAACTCTCCAAACTCTTGAAGTAGCTTTAGACTCACCGCTCCCCTAAACTGTGCTAACTTTAAAACTGTCTTTGGATTGTGTGCATAAAATATATCTTCCATAGCAACCTCATCAATAGAGTGTTCTGCAAATATCTGCTCTATCGCCTCTGCAATCTGCGGTATCTGATACTGTAGTTTTTCAGCTTTTATCTTTATGACACCAGCCTCTACAAGAGAGATTTTAGAGTGTTGCATCGATATAAGAGCATATCCACAAGCTCTAGTACCAGGATCTATACCAAGTATAATCAATAAACTTCCTTGTTCACATTTGTGAAAAACTTTATTCACATGTCATGATACCTAAAATTGAGCTCTTGTCTGCTATAATTTTACAATTATTCACATAACAATTCACATACATGTGAAAAGATGAGGCACGATATGAATATTGGCAATACTGTATTAGAGATGTTAAAAGATGAGGTAACTGAAGTTGAGTATGATCGTTTCATAAAACAGCTAAACTATAATGCTCGCTCATCCAAAAGTGATATAGCTATATTTGATGCGCCAAATCAACTAGTAGCAAACTGGATCAAAACACGATATACACAAAAATTGGAGCAGCTATTTGAGTTAAAAACCTCATTTAGAGTGGTAGTAAAAATACAGGCAAAAAAGGGTAAAACAGGCTCTGTAAAAAACTCTGCAACTACCCAAACATCATCAAGTGAAAATATCCGTCAAAATACACTAAATCCATCTTATACATTTGAAAATTTTATCACAGGTGCATCAAATCAGTTTGCATACTCAGCTGCAAAAAGTGTTAGTCAAAAACCAGGGGAGATCTATAATCCTCTATTTTTATATGGTGGAGTAGGACTTGGAAAGACTCACCTTATGCAAGCCATAGGCAATACAGTCATAAACCATGGTAAAAATATTATCTATACTACAGTTGAACAGTTTTTAAATGATTTTACAAGACATCTTCACAACAATAACATGGATAGCTTTAAAAGTAAATATCGCCAATGTGATCTACTTCTCATAGATGATGTACAATTTTTGAGCAACAAAATACAGACTCAAGAGGAGTTTTTTCACACATTTGAAGAGTTACGCAATAGTGGCAAACAGATTGTTATGACATCAGATAAGCCACCAAAAAAGATCACGGGTCTAGAGCAGAGACTACAGAGTCGTTTTGAGTGGGGTTTAGTTACAGATATACAGCCACCAGAACTTGAAACAAAGATAGCAATTATCAAAAAAAAGTGTGAGATCAACAGAGTAACATTAGATAATGATGTCATAAATTATATAGCAACAGTTATAGATAATAACACTAGAGAGATAGAAGGAATACTATCAAAATTACATGCATATGCTCAACTAATGCATCAAGATATCACTCTAGATTTTACAAAAAATGTTCTTCGTGAGCAGCTACAAGAGAAGCAAAATAGTGTAGATATAGACTCCATACTAAAAACAGTAGCACATGAGTTAAATGTAAAACCATCAGAGATCAGATCTAAAAATCGCTCACGCATTGTAGTGTATGCTAGAAGGGTAGCCATATATCTCACAAGAGAGCTAACACAACTCTCAATGCCACAAATAGCGCAATATTTTGGTATGAAAGATCATACAGCAGTTAGCCATACAATGAAAAAAATAAACTCACTTTTTGAAAACGATGAAGAGTTTAAGATCAAAATAGATGAGCTTTACAATAAAATCTCATCTTCAAAGAGGAATTAATTATATTATTTATACATTTTATGTATAATCTGGTAAAATTGTTTATGAAGTTTTGTACTAGATGTGAAAATATGTGATGAAATACAACTAAACTTTTCACATCTCAAAGTTCGCTAGATAGAGTGTTTGTAGCTAGATTTCACCTATTCACGCTATACTACTACTATCTATTAAAATATTATAATTATAGAGGGTTCGTGATGAAAATCAAAATATCAAAAAGTATCTTAGAAAATCTATTGGCATACTCTGTACCATTCATTGAAAAAAAAGATGAGTCTGCTATAACATCACATATCTACATAGAGTCATCAGCATCAAACACTCTTCTAATAAAAGCAACTGATAATGAGATAGGATTAAACATACAGACCTCTCAACTAACCATAGATGAACCAGGTATAGCAACTGCTAATGGTAAAAAATTACTAGACATAGTTAGGATATTAAAAGATGGTGAGATAGATATACAGACCTCAGCAAATACTCTAACTATAAAACAGGATCACTCACTATTTAAACTCCCTATGTTTAACGCTTCAGAGTATCCACAGTCTCTCATTTTAGATGATGAATTGCCAGTTAACATAGACTCAAAAGATCTTATAAGTTCACTAAAAAAGATCTCACCAGCTATAGACTCTAACAATCCAAAATTTGAGTTAAATGGTGCTCTTATAGACTTTAAAGATAACAAGATCAATTTTGCAGCAACTGATACAAGAAGATTAGCAGTTGTTGAGATAGAGAGTCAAACACCTACACAATTATCTCTAATCATCCCAAAAAAAGCTATTTTAGAGATTCAAAAACTTTTTTGCAATAATATATCAATCTATTATAATCAGACAAATCTTATGATAAAATCTGATCAATTTACATTTTTTACAAAACTTATAAATGGTCAATTCCCAGAATTTAAAAGAATCATACCAACCTCTACAAGACTTAGTATCACACTCAATAAGAGCACAATTATAGATGCTATAAAACAGATTACAACAGTATCACAAGATATTAAAATAACTTTTGAATCAGATCAAATTCAGTTTGATAGTCTAAATGAAGACAATATCAAAGCTTCAACCCAGATAGAGTCTAAAACAGATGTAGATGAGACATTTTTATTGGCATTTAATAGCAGATATATTTTAGATTTTTTATCTCACATAGATGAACAAACTTTTACAATAGAGCTTAATGAACCAACTCTACCATTTGTACTTAAAAGTCAAAACTTTAAAACAGTCATAATGCCTATTATCATCTAAAAAAATATTTAACCGTATATTTAACTCTTTTTGGATAAAATAGCCCAATTTTACTTCTTTTAGAGGAGATGGTGTGCAACAAAATTATGGCGCTAGCAATATCAAAGTTCTTAAAGGACTTGAAGCTGTACGAAAACGACCAGGAATGTATATTGGTGATACAGGTCATAGAGGTCTTCACCATTTAGTATATGAGGTTATAGATAACTCCATAGATGAAGCTATGGCAGGTCACTGTGACACCATAACTGTAACTTTAACTAAAAATGGGACAGCTAAAGTCTCAGATAATGGTAGAGGTATACCTACTGATATGCACCCTACAGAGGGCATATCTGCGGCAACTGTTGTACTTACTGTACTACATGCTGGTGGTAAGTTCGATAAAGATACTTATAAAGTCTCAGGTGGTCTTCACGGTGTTGGTGTATCTGTTGTAAATGCTCTAAGTTCTGAACTTAAGATGACTATACACAGAGATAAAGAGACTTATGAGCAAGAGTTTAGGTTAGGTATACCACAAGAGCCTATCAAAGTAGTAGGTAGTACACGCAAACACGGTACAACCATAGAGTTTGCTCCTGATCCATCCATCTTTACTGAAATAACAACCTTTGATTATGAGTATCTTAGTAGAAGATTTAAAGAGTTAGCATACCTAAACCCACAAATCAAAATAGTTTTTATAGATGAGAGAGATAGTAAGAGTGAGACTTATCATTTTGAAGGTGGTATAAGTCAATTTGTACAAGATCTCAACAAAAGAGTACAGGTATCATCACCATATGAGTTTAATGCAAAGATAGAAGATATAGAGGTAGATATTGCTATCATGTACAATGATGCTTATGATGAGAAAGTCTATAGTTTTGTAAATAATATTAGAACTCCAAATGGTGGAACTCATGAGGCTGGATTTAGAGCAGCACTCACTAGAGCTATCTCAAACTATAACTCTCAAAATGGTAATGCAAAAGAGAAAGATATTAAAATAAGTGGAGATGATGTAAAAGAGGGTCTTATATGTATCATATCTACTAGAGTCCCAGAGCCACAGTTTGAAGGTCAAACTAAAGGTAAACTTGGTAATACATATGTAAGACCGCTAGTGCAGAAGTTATCATATGAAAAATTATCCAAATATTTTGAAGAGAATCCACTCGAAGCAAAACAGATAGTTCAAAAGGCTCTTCTTGCTGCTAAAGGTAGAGAAGCTGCTAAAAAAGCTAGAGATTTAACGCGTCGTAAAGATGCTATGAGTGTTGGAACACTACCTGGAAAATTGGCAGATTGCCAAAGTAAAGATGCAACTATCAGTGAGATATACCTAGTGGAGGGCGACTCAGCAGGTGGTTCAGCAAAACAGGGTAGAGATCGTGTTTTTCAAGCTATCTTACCTCTAAAGGGTAAGATTTTAAATGTAGAGAAAGCTAGATTAGAGAAGATACTAAAATCAGATGAAATCACCAACATGATAACAGCTCTTGGGTGTGGCATAGGTGAAGAGTTTGATGAGCAAAAATTACGATATCATAAGATTATTATCATGACAGATGCAGATGTAGATGGCTCACATATTCAGACACTTCTACTCACATTTTTCTTTAGATATTTTCCAACTATTGTTAGTAATGGATATCTATACTTGGCACAACCTCCACTTTATCGTTATAAAAAAGGTAAAAAAGAGATCTACTTTAAAAATGATAGTGATATGAATGAGTTTCTCATAAGTAACGGAGTAGAGTCACTACAGATAGAGGGTATAGGTCATAATGATTTGGTATCTTATTTTAAGATGTTAGATCACTATAATAGCTCTTTAATTTCACTAGATAGACGCTACTCACTTACAGAACTTATACGCTATTTTATTGAAAATCCAGATATTATAGGGTTGGATTCTACTAAACTTTTTAAAGAGGTAGATAAATTTTTAAAAGATAGAGGGTACAATATCTTATCAAAAACTATAACAGATGATAAGATTCATATATTTGTTCAGACAAGTAGTGGTATGGAAGAGCTTATTATTGATGATGAGCTATTTAGCGCACCACATTTTAGTGAAGCTGTATATGTTTACAACAAGATAAAAGAGTGGGATATAGATCTAGATAATGATCCACTTATAGTTTTAGAAGAGGTTAAAGAGTATGCTAAAAAAGGCTCATATATTCAAAGATATAAAGGTCTAGGTGAGATGAATCCTGAACAGTTATGGGAGACTACTATGACACCTGAAAATCGTGTACTTTTGCGTGTAACCATAGAGGATGCAGTATCTGCTAGTGATACTTTTAACCTCTTTATGGGTGATGAGGTTGAACCGCGTAGAAACTACATACAGACACATGCAAAAGATGTTAAACATCTGGATGTATAATGCTCTATTCAGAACTACAAGAGAGACAGAATCGTTTTAAATTAGCACTTAGAATGGGGTTACCACTCTTTTTGTTAGCTATTATAAGTATATCTTCTATGCTTATAACCTATTTTTCAAAGATACCATCAAATTTTATCATAGCCTCAGTTGCACTGTTGGCTATTATGATCTACTATCTATTTTATCTTATATATCAAGGCTTTAGTGAGAGGATAACAGATCCTGTAACAAAAGCTTTTTCACGCGAATATTTTACAAAATATATAGACTCAAAGATAAAAAAAAAGCTCTACACAGTTGTACTATTTAGCATAGATAATTTACAAGAGATCAACTCTCAATATGGATTTTTAAATGGTGATATAGTATTGAGAAAAAGTGTAAAATTGCTCAATGAGTATTTCAGTGAAAAGATAGCACAACAAGTTAGTATTGTTCACTTTAAAGGCGGAGATTTTATAGTTGTTATAGAGGGTTCAAAAGAGTTATATCGTAGCACTATAGAGCTTATGTTTATAAAGTTTAAAGAGATAAGTATAGATGAGATAGAGATCAATATCTCAGGTGCTATGAGTGATACAACACATATAGATAGCTTTGAGATGGCAGCTCAAAGACTCTTTGAGTTGCAGTTAGAAGATAGAGATATGTTTGATGATGATGAGATAGATCTAAGCAGGCTTGATACTATGGTAATTAAAGCAGTAGAAGATAGATCATTCTCCTATAGATATCAAGTAGTTTTTAGAGATAGTGAGAGATACATATGTGAACTATCGATAAAACTCATCATAGAAGATGGTAAACTTATCCATCAAAAGCGGTTTATGCCTATAGTTAGTAAACTTGGGCTTTTACGCTCTTTTGATGAGGCTACCGTTAATCATGCTATAGATCTTATACCAACTCTTAAAAGTGAAATCGTTGCAGTTACTATCTCACCATCTACTCTTAGAAGTAATCTATTTTTAGAGAAGATGATTATACTATTTTCCAATAATGAGACTTTAAAAAATAGACTGCTATTTATCATAAGTGAATATAGCTATTTTTACAATATTGAACACTTCAATAACCAGATTCAAGCCTATAGACGCGCTGGTATTAAGATAGCCATAGATAGAGTAGGTGGGCTTCACTCATCATTTAGATATTTTAGTGAGATAGATGTTGATGTGATCCGTTTTGAGACTCATTTTACTAAAGAGTTGAGTAGCAATAAGATTCAAGCAGTGCTTAAAGGCATCACAAATAGTGCAAAAATTCTAAAGACTAAGAGCTGGATAAGATTGATTGAGAATCAGGAGCAGTTAGATATTGTAAAAAGCATAGATATTGATCTGATACAAGGTAATTTTTTAGCACCTATAGATACATTTAAAGATAAAGGTAGAGAGTGAAATACGGAGAGAGAGCAGTAGAAGAGTTTGATATAGAAAAAGATTTAGAGATATGGAAAAATTCACATAAGCGAGACTATCTAGTTAAGATAACTCTACCAGAGTTTAGCTGTTTATGCCCTAGAAGTGGTTACCCAGATTTTGCAACTATATACCTAGAGTATATACCTTCTGAGTGGGTAGTTGAGTTGAAGGCTATTAAGCTCTATATTAACTCATTTCGTAACCGTTATATCTCACATGAAGATAGTGCCAATGAGATATATGAGGCTTTAGAGCAGAAGTTAAAACCAAAATATATAAAACTATTAGTGGAGTTTAATCCACGAGGTAATGTCCACACAAGCATAGAGATAGATAGCACAAAAATAGAGGTGAGATAGTATGGGAAGAGCATTTGAGTATAGAAAAGCGGCAAAAGAGAAGCGGTGGGGCAATATGTCGAGGATATTTCCAAAATTAGCTAAATCTATCACCATGGCAGCAAAAGCTGGAAGTAGTGATCCAGATATGAATCCACAGTTAAGACTTGCTATTAGTAATGCTAAAAATCAAAATATGCCAAAAGATAACATAGAAGCAGCTATTAAGCGAGCAAGTGGCAAAGATGCAGCTGACATAAGTGAGGTTAACTTTGAAGGCAAAGCAGCTTATGGAGCACTCATATTTGTAGAGTGTGCAACTGATAACAATACAAGAACAGTTGCAAATGTGCGTAGCTATTTTAACAAACTAGGTGGAGAGTTATTAAAAAATGGCTCATTAGAGTTTATGTTTGATAGAAAAGCACTATTTTTAATAGAAAAAGGTGACATAGATTGTGAAGAGCTAGAGCTAGAGCTTATAGATGCAGGTTTAGAGGAGTTGGTTGAACATGAGGATGATCTCTATCTCTATGGAGACTATACATCATTTGGAACATTAGCACAAGCTTTAGAGAGTATGGGTATAGATGTTAAAAAAGCCTCTTTACAACGCATACCAAATAATCCTCAACCATTTAGTGAAGAGCAGATGGTAGAGGTTGAGAAACTTATAGACCGTCTAGAAGAGGATGATGATGTCCAAGCTGTATATACCAATATAGAGTAAAATATGAAAAAACAGACTAAGATACTTGCAACGCTAGGACCATCATCACAAAGTGTTGATACAATAGTGCAGATGATAAGAGCTGGTGCTAATCTATTTAGACTCAACTTTAGCCATGGTACACATGAGTATCATAAACAGATGTTAGACAAGGTACAAAAAGCTTCAGAGCAGTGTGGGCTTTTTGTAGGTATCTTACAAGATATAAGTGGTCCAAAAGTGCGCATAGGTGAAGTAGATGGTAGGTTAGAGCTAGAGAGTGGTGATCTGTTAGAGTTTGTAAGAGATGATGTTATTGGCTCATTTATAGAGCCTCATAGAGCGCGTGTTAGTCTAAATCAACCAGTATTACTAGATAGAGTTGAGGTTGATCAGATGATATTTTTAGCAGATGGTAGCTTGCGTACTAAAGTGATATCTAAAGATTCCAATACTGTTATCTGTGAAGTGCAAAATAGCGCCACCATCACATCAAAAAAAGGTGTAAACTTTCCTCAGACAGTATTGGGGTTAGATGTTTTAACTCAAAAAGATAGAGATGATATGGCATGGGGTGTTAAACATGGTGTAGATTTTATGGCTATCTCATTTGTACAGTCTGCAAAAGATATGCAAGATGCAAGAGATCACCTATCTTCACTAGGCGGAACTCAGCAGTTAGTAGCAAAGATTGAGAAGTTTGATGCGGTTGAGAACATAGACTCTATACTTAAACTAAGTGATGCTATCATGGTAGCAAGAGGTGATCTTGGTATTGAGATACCATATTTTAAAGTACCAACCGTACAGAAGATGCTCATCAAAAAAGCAAATGAAGCTCACAAACCAGTCATAACAGCTACTCAGATGCTACTATCTATGACCTCTTCAGAGAGAGCTACAAGGGCAGAGATATCAGATGTTGCAAATGCAGTACTTGATGGTACTGACTGTGTAATGCTCTCAGAAGAGAGTGCGGTAGGAGAGTATCCTATCAAGTCAGTAGTAGCTATGACACATACTATTGTTGAAATCGAGAAGATATATCCACACTATAAACTCTCTACATTTACTAACAATGATGAGATGGACGCTATCAATGAGTCAGCGGTTTTGATGTCAAAACGGATCAATGCAAAGGCGATACTAGCTATCACAAGTTCAGGACAGTCTGCTAAAAAACTATCACGCTATCGTCCAAAAAAACCGATTTTAGCAGTAACTCATGATATCGTAACAGCAAGATCACTTACGCTAGTATGGGGAGTTGCTCCAGCATTTTTAACACTTACAGATAGTGTAGATGAGATGCTTATAGAGGTTATTCAGAGCGGGATAGCTAGAGGAGTGTTAGATAAAAATAGCTCATATATCTTAACAGCAGGTGATCCTGTAGGAGTACCTGGTACAACCAATACCATAAAAATTTTACGCAAAAATGAGATAGAGTATTTTGCTTCAGCAACCCTAAAGCAGTGTACTCAAGAGATGCCACGCGGATAGGTCAAAAACTAAAGCACTATAACCTCTAACTCCAGTTCTATATCATATCTTTGTAGCACTCTTTTTTTTGCTAACTCTATGAGTGTTATGGCATCTTGATAGGTACCTTCTCCTAAATTTACTAAGAAGTTGGCATGTCTATCGCTAAATGCCATGTCTGCTATGCGGTACCCTTTAAGTCCAACTAACTCTATGAGTTTACCAGCATACTCTTGTGGTGGGTTCTTGAAGAGACTGCCAGCACTTGGCTCTTTTGGTTGATTGACTCTTAAGCCTTTAAATAGCTCTATTTTTCTCTCATCAAATCCATTTTGTAGAGTAAACTTTGCTTCAAATATGACATCTTTGATATCACTATATCTGTACAAAAACTCTGCTTTATCTGCATCTATCCAGCCATGTTTGGTACGAAAAGAGAGCAGGTAGTTGCTAGTCTCATACTCTTTAAGCCCAGCATTCATCTTTATAGCACCACCTATAGTACCTGGCAGGTGTGATAAGAACTCAAAATTTGCTATGTTGTGTTTACGACAAAATGAGACAACTCGACCATTTGGCGTAGCTGCACCTATGTGTAGAGTCTGATCTGTTATTTTGATAAAACTAAACTTTTTAGAGAGCTTCATTAGAGGGGGTGGAGTAGGGCTAAATAGTATATTTGTAGCTCCTGCTATGAGGACTCTACTAGATGGATACTCATCTGAGTCTATGATAAAGAGCTCAACTACACCACCTATGCCTATAGAGCTTAGGCGTGAGAGATTAGCTTTAACTAAACCTGTACTCTTCATACTCTCTAGGAATCATAAAATCTTCTGCTCTTATAGGAGTCTCATAGAAGCCGTGTTGATACCCTATCTCATATAGTTTATCTATAGCTTTTAACTGTATGCTACTTAACTCTACTGACTCATCATTAGCATATAGCTCTAGATACTTCTGTAGTGTGGGAGCATCTATGCGCACAAGAGAGTTTTTTATGAGCAGTTCACATAGCTCATCTTTGCGCTCTCTTGCAACTTCTACAGCCTTTGTGAGAGTTTTTTCATATTCAATAGCTTTTAGTAGTGGCAAAGAGCGGCGAATTGCCATACCACCAAGGGGTAGAGGCAACTCCTCTTTGGCAAGCTCAGACCATATATCCCACAACTCTCTCTCAACTTCAAGTGAGTTATCGTAAGTTAAAATACTCTCATGTATGATCACTCCAGCATCAACCTTGCCATCTATAACAGCCTGTTCTATCTCTAAAAAATTCATATAGATTATGCGTGCATCAGGATAGGCTATGCGAAATAGCATAGCATTTGTAGTGTAGGTGCCACTTAGTGCCACTCTAAAATTTCTCTTAAGGGAGCGACCTTTCTGTTTTATAAGTTTTGGACCATACCCCTCTCCAAAACTAACAGCAGTTCGTAAAAGCGCATACTCATCTTTGATGTGCGGATATAGCGCAAAAGAGATGGCAGTTATATCATATGTGCCACTTAATGCTTGTTCATTGAGAGTCTCAATATCTAGGGCTATGTTGTCAAATGTAGTGTTGTCCATACTAACCCAACCAAACTTTATGGCATAATACATGAAGATGTCATCAGCATCAGGTGAGTGAGCTATTAATATTTTTCTATTCATTAACACAATTTTAGCAACCTTTGGCTAAAATTACACCAATAAAACAGAATATGGAGCAGAGCTATGGACGCAAACAAGCAAAAATCGCTAGATTTGGCGATAAAACAGATAGACAAAGCGTTTGGCAAAGGCACTTTGATGCGTCTTGGCGATAAAGAGATAGAGCCTATCGGTGCCATAAGCACAGGCTCTATAGGGTTAGATTTAGCTCTTGGTATCAACGGAGTGCCTGAGGGGCGTGTTGTTGAGATCTATGGCCCAGAGAGCTCAGGCAAGACAACCCTAGCACTCCAGATAACAGCACAATGTCAGAAAAAGGGTGGTATCTGTGCGTTTATAGATGCAGAACATGCTCTTGATGTAGGGTATGCTAAAAACTTAGGTGTAGATGTTGAAAATCTGCTCATATCTCAGCCAGATTATGGTGAGCAGGCACTAGATATAGTTGAGACACTGGCGCGCTCAGGTGCTGTTAATCTGCTGGTTATAGATTCAGTAGCAGCACTTACGCCAAAAGTTGAGATTGATGGTGAGATGAATGATCAGCAAGTGGGTGTGCAGGCAAGGCTTATGTCAAAAGCGTTGCGCAAACTAACTGGTGTGCTTCATAAGATGAATACAACCGTGATCTTTATCAATCAACTTAGAATGAAGATTGGCATGATGGGATATGGCTCTCCAGAGACTACTACTGGTGGCAACGCACTTAAATTTTACGCTTCTATACGGATAGATGTACGCCGTATAGCTTCACTAAAGCAGGGCGAGTCTCAGATAGGAAATCGAGTAAAAGCAAAAGTTATCAAAAACAAAGTAGCACCACCATTTCGTCAAGCAGAGTTTGATATCATGTTTGGTGAGGGTATCTCAAAAGAGGGAGAGCTGGTAGACTATGGAGTTAAACTAGATATTATCGATAAGAGTGGTGCTTGGTTTAGCTACAATGATCAGAAACTAGGACAGGGGCGTGAAAATGTAAAACTAAAGTTCAAAGATGAACCGGAGTTGGCTAGTGAGATTGAGAATAAGATACGAGAAGCCATGGGCATGAGTAATATTATGCAGATGGATCCGATAGAGATGAATGAGGCAGATGTATGATTTTTATAGATAGCGTAAGTGCAATAGAGGTTATGGATTCAAGAGGCAATCCTACAGTAAAAGCAACAGTAGCTCTAAGTGATGGTACAGTACAGAGTGCTATAGTTCCAAGTGGAGCAAGCACGGGCAAGAGAGAGGCGTTAGAGCTGCGTGATGCAGATGAGCGATATATGGGTAAAGGTGTTCTGCAGGCTGTAAGTCATGTCAACCATCAGATAGCAGATGAGCTAGTTGGAATGAGTCCATTTAATCAAGCAGATATAGATGCTTGTATGAAGGTGTTGGATGGCACACCAAACTATGCTACTCTTGGTGCAAATGCTGTTCTTGGTGTATCTATGGCAGTAGCGCGTGCAGCAGCAGATAGCCTGAAAATGCCACTTTATCGCTATCTTGGTGGCGCAAATGCGATGACTATTCCTACTCCAATGCTTAATATCATCAATGGTGGAAGCCATGCTGATAATAGTGTTGATTTTCAAGAGTATATGATTGTTCCTGTCGGATTCGAAGATTTTGCTGAGGGTTTACGAGCTTCTGCTGAGGTGTATCATAACTTAAAAGCTATACTAAAAGCTAAAAAGCACAATACAGCACTTGGTGATGAGGGTGGTTTTGCACCTGACCTTAGCTCAAATGAAGAGCCTATTCAGATCATTTTAGAAGCTATTGAAAAAGCTGGTTACAAAGCTGGTGAGCAGATCGCTATCGCTTTAGATGTTGCTGCTTCTGAGTTGGTTGTTGATGGTGGTTACAGACTAGATTCTGAAAACCGTACCGTTACATCTGCGCAGTTAGTTGACTATTATGCTGATCTATGTTCAAAGTATCCTATTGTTTCTATTGAAGATGGTCTGAGTGAAGATGATTGGGATGGCTTTAAACTAATGACTGAGAGACTTGGCGATACAGTACAGATCGTTGGTGATGACCTTTTTGTTACAAATGTAAATATCTTAAATGAAGGGATCCAAAAAGGGATTGCTAACTCTATTTTGATCAAACCAAACCAGATCGGTTCTGTAAGTGAAACAATGCTTACTGTGCGTCTTGCTCAAAGAAACGGTTACACTTGTGTTATGAGTCACCGTTCAGGTGAGAGTGAAGATGCTTTTATAGCTGATTTTGCTGTAGCACTTAACTGTGGTCAGATCAAAACAGGTTCAACCGCCCGTGGTGAGAGAACTGCTAAATATAACCGCCTTTTAGAGATTGAAAATGAGGTAATATATGGCGAATATTTGGGTAGTGAGCTGTTTGAGTAGCTAGATGAGAGAGGCTCTTTTTGGCTTAAAGATATGGCAGCTCACTTTAGTTTTTATGGCTGTTGTACTATTTGCATTTTATATCGGTAATCTGATGTTTGGCGATGCTTCACTATCGACACTGATGCAGATAGATGAGTATGAGGGGTATCTAATAAGTGAGATAGATCGACTAAAACATGATAATGCTGATCTACAGCGTGAATATTTTGACCTTTTAGGTCTATCTGCACCAGAGGAGATGGAGTGAAATATCTACTTATTGTGCTATTGGCACTTACACTAAGTGCACGAGAAAATCCTTTTCAAGATCCATTGATTAAGAGTAGTGCTGCTATATCTAAACAGACTCAAAAGGTAGATTTTAAAGAGATAGTGCTTATTTTCCAAGATAGCTCTATAGAGATCATCACAAAAGATAGACTAAAAGAGAAGTTGCTACTTAAAAACCCTGCTAAGATAGTATTAAACTTTAAGAGGAAGATCAATAGTGCTACAAGATCTAAAGAGTTAAAGATAACACCATTCACCAAGGTTCGCATAGGCTCACATGGTAGCTACTATAGCATCGTAATAGATCTTGATAGATATAGAGGGTTTAAAGTTCAACAAAATAGCAGGGGCTATAAACTACAGCTCAAATAACTAGTCTAATCTTTAAAAGCTTATTAATGCCCTTTTAGCCACCTTTTAATGCCAACCATCCGCTCAAGCTTTTTAGCTTCTTGTAGTACTATTTTAGTGGCTTTGTGCTCATCAAAATCTGCTATTTTTGCATACTCTGATGCTATTATAGGTAGATCTTCATCAAACTTTGCCCAGAACTTGTTAAAGTTTTTTAGCCCTTCTTGAGTTGAGACCCTGCCAAATTTCATTCTATTTATATCAACAAGTGAAAATCTGTATGAGGAGGGCTCTTTAGTTATGAGTATATTGCCAAGAGAGTAGTCTACATGCCAGACCCCTTTTTGGTGTATATAGTGTGTAAATCTAGCAAACTCTTTTAGTATCTGTTTTAGATCTTCAACCTTATGGTGAAAAACTTCACGAATTGTAAAGTCATAAGGCTCATAATGTGATATGAAGTAGCTGTGAGTTAGAAGTGAGTTTTCAAAAAATTCTATAGTTGCTATGGGTTGTGGAGTATTGATCTGTAGCTGTTGAAGTTGTTGGGCATTGTTGTATGACTTAAGAGCTTTTGAGTCACGAAAAAATGTGTAGGCAATCTTGTTGATGATATGGGGAATTTTGAAAGATTTGACAACACATTTTATGCCTTGTAGTTCTATGATTTTTAGCTCATTTCTGGCTTTATGGATACTTGTGCTAGATTGATCAAATATCTTTTTGATATTGACAATATCATCTTCTAGCTCTTTAAAATCCTTATCTAATACTATTTTGTGCACTCTGTATACTCTCTTCTGTATTGGTCTACTATATCTTGTGGTGTATAGCGTTGTAGATGTTTAGCAAAGTCTGTTTTGGGGCCTTGTTGTAGAGTTGAGACTATTTTTGAGGCTATCTCCTCTATTTCAAAACTCATAAGGTTTGTCTCTAACCCATCAGACATAATGTCTAAAGTACCACCTCTTCCTCTAGTAGCTATGATCTCTGTTTGACACGCTAGTGACTCCAATAGCACATTTGGTAACCCCTCATTTTTAGATGTAAAGACAAATAGGTCTGCATTTTTTAGCCACGGGTATGGGTTGCTTAGTGCACCTGTAAAGTGTACATCATCTACTACATTTAGCTCTATACACTGCTGTTTTAGATCCTCTTTTAGCGCGCCATCTCCTACTATGACTAGTTTATGTATCAAATTGTACTCTTTTTTTGCATGAGCGTAAGCTTTTATGAGCAGTGATATGTTTTTAACAGGTGCTAATCTACCGATATTGATGATGTATTGATGATCAAAGTCTATCTTGTACTGGTCTGCTTTTTGCTCTATAAGTTTGATATTGATAGGGCTAGGAATAGTCTTTAGACTTCTGTATCTCACTCTACTCTTCTCAAAGTCATACTTTAGCTCTTTGTAGACACTTGGAGCATTGCACAATATGTTTTTATCCGCAAATATTTTTTGTCTAAAGAGATCATTCAGAGAGGTTTTATACTCTCTTAATATATTGACCTGTTGTATGATTAGATTAGGGCTATTGTATCGCCATATCATCTCAAAGGTGCCTTGTCCGCGGACTATAATTAGGTCAAACTCTCCATATTTTTTCTCAAGCTCTTTGAGTCTGCTTCTAAATATAGGTGATAATAGAGTGCCTTGAAAGTAGAAGTAGCTATGTCGTATGATGCCGTTTAAGATCTTTGCAAAGATATTTAGCACAGCTCCTACAACACTTTTTTTTAGACTTTTTTCTATATCAAACAGGTGAACTTTTACCTTCTCGTTTGGCGATAGCGCACGATTTTTATCTTTGAAATAGATAAGGTGACTCTCATGATTTTCGTTTGCAAATGTTTGAGCCAAGTTTATGGCAGCTCTCTCCATACCTCCAATATGGAGACTCTTGACCACAACGGCTACTCTCATATCAATCCTTTAATCCGTAAAATTCTCTATACCACTCTACAAATATCTTAACTCCATCATCTACTGTTGTTGATGGTTGGTAGCCAAAATCTTTAATAAGAGTGCTCACATCAGCAAGTGTTGATTTTACATCACCATCTTGCATAGGCAGCATCTCTTTTTTTGCCTCTTTGTTAAGATGCTTCTGCATGGTTTTTATAAAGTCTAGTAGATTTACTGAGCTATTGTTGCCTATATTGTAGAGTCTGTAGGGCGCTGATGAGCTATCTGGTTTTGGGTTGGTTGCACTCCAAGAGCTATCTGGTGAGGCTGGATTATCTATCACTCTTACTAAGCCATCAACTATATCTTCAACAAAAGTAAAGTCCCTGCTCATATCACCACCATTAAAAACTTTGATCGCTCTGTTGTGTAGTATGGCATCTGCAAATAGCATAGGAGCCATATCTGGACGACCCCAAGGACCGTAGACGGTAAAAAATCTTATACCACTTATCTGTATATTGTAAAGATGTGCATAGCTATGGGCCATCATCTCATTTGATTTTTTTGTTGCAGCGTAGAGGCTTATGGGGTGATCTGTGTGATCTGTTGTGCAGAATGGTTGAGATCTATTTAGACCATATACAGATGAGCTTGAGGCAAAAGAGAGATTGTTGACTCCATTGTGTCTGCAAGACTCCAGTATATTTAAAAATCCTACTACATTACTCTGGATATATGCGTGGGGGTTCTGTATGGAGTATCGCACTCCAGCTTGTGCGGCAAGATTACAAACTGCATCAAATTTTTCACTCTCAAATAGAGCATCTAGGCTATTTTTATCAGATATATCTAGCTTTTGAAATGTAAAATTTGAGAATTTTGTTGAGCCAACTGGCTCTGTGATATCTGAGTCTACTAAATCTACACCTAGCTCTTTTAATCTTCCAAGCTTAATGTTAACATCATAATACTCATTTAAGTTATCTATGCCAACTACTATATCTCCTCTAAGTAGAAGTTTTTTTGCAAGGAAAAATCCTATAAATCCAGCAGCACCAGTTACTAGTATCTTCATCTATACTCTCTTTACCATTTTAGCTCTATATCAACAAGCTTGCCAAACTCTTTAATCCCTTTTTTTACCACTTCAACACGATATAAAGATAGATATTTCTCATCGCTACTTCTACCTATCTTCTCTATGTTCCAGCTACTATCACCATCAACTGTAATCTTGGCATTTTTGATTTTTGCAAGAGTTTCTTGATCTACATATATGGTGACTCTGCCACCACTAAGATCCTCTATGATCATAACTCTGGTGCCAGGTGATATGCTCTCTCCTTCTCTTACATATAGTTTTTTAATGTACCTATTTTTAACTCTAATATTTTTCTTTTTTATGGTATCTGCTAGTTGTGCTATGAGACTATCTTGATCTGCTAGTTGCATCTTGAGTGTGATGATTGCGCTCTTGTATTGATCTTTACTAAATCGATTTTGAGAAGTTAGATTTTTGATACTATCGTATTGTGAGCGCTTAAGGGATAACTGCTCTTGTAGTAGCTTGCGTTTAGTTTTTGCATTTTTAAGTCTAATCTTATCTAGTGACGCATCAACTCTTAGTACCACCTTGTCAACAACTTTAAGTTCATCTAGTTGGTCTAATGCTACTATCTTTCCAGAGACTTCTGATGCTACTGTGTAGGCATCATAAGGCTCTATTTTGGCTTTGTAGCTTTCTGCCATAAGAGGCAGAGCAGCGATCATTAGTATATATAACATCTTCATTTTAGCTCCTTACTTCGCAGTGTGATTTTGGTGTCTCCCAAAACTGTACAGCACTCACATTGACACCTAGTTTATCCATCTTTTTTTGTACTATTGTTAGTATCCAAGCACTGATATTTTCACTTGTTGGTACAAAGTCTACAATAACCATACCCTCATACTTCTCAACAATAGCATCTATCTCATCAGAGACCACGCTAAGATCTGGTGTCCAGTGACCTTCATCGTGGTATATAAACTGCTCTTTGTTCATGTTGGCATCTGTGCAGTAGTGCGAGAACATATCAGCAAATAGAGGATCATTTTTATCTATAATGAACTTATGATCAAGTGTATTTTCTAACCACTGTTTAAACCAGTTTAGATGTTTAAAGTCAGTTACCATAGAGCCCGCTAACTGCTCTGTGCTTAGATCTATTTTGATTACACCTTGGTGACCGTGTAGGTGTCTGCATGATAGGGAGCCATCTATGCTATACTCACTATCTAGCTTTTGTGACCAGACTCTATGACCATAACAAAAATCAAACTGTTTATCTATAGTCCATCTCAAGATAGATACCTCTTTGGTATAAGACTTTTGTTGTGCTTGAAGTCACCACTTAGATATGTTGTGCTAACAGTAGCCTCACTATCACACGCTCCTCTGTATGCAGTACAGCCATGCTTTAGGTTTGAGAGAGAGACAAAAACAGAGTCGGTCTCAAAAACTTTCTCTATCTTTTTGCCTATATACCTTGTGAGATCCTCTTGCAACCAGCCTCTTCTAGCACACCAGTTTACAAAACGATTTATCTTACTGATGCCTCCTAGTTTCTTACGCGGAATATACCCTACAACCACATAGCTTTTGCTATCTTGCTCCTGCCCAAAGCGGATAAAGTGGTGACTGCAGAGTGCATCTAGTTTAGTTGTTACAAACACCGGCTCACTACTATTTGAGCTATTGTCAAATAGTGCCATGCGTGGCTCACTGCTCCATCTCCCACTTAACAGCTCTCTCTCATCTGTAAGTGATGAGCCTGTATACATCTTGATGATGCGACCAGCAGTGCCTATGTTGCCATCCTTTAAGCTCTCTTTGATATTTTCATCATCTGTGTCTATTTTGAGTGCACTAAAGGTAGTTTTGAGGTAAAATGTTGCCACTAACCTCATTATGAGGTGTGCATCACTACTGATCTTTTGAGAACTCTGCTCTATATTTTGATCTATGCCAAATGGCACAACTCTCTCATACTCCTCTATAGCACGATCTAGTCTACTACTATCTTGCTCATCTATAAGAGCATAAAAGCGACTCTTTACAAAGCTATCTAGCTCATCTTGTTTGGGTATTTTTATCATCTTCATCATCTTTTTAAGTAAATAACTATATCATTGTAGCATGAGCTTTACAATAACAGACTTTAAAACAGAACCACTTAAGAGCACAGAGTATATAAAACCTCTTAAACTTAGCTACAAGATCAATGGTAAAAGTAGAGATTGGGAGGCAGTTAGTAGCTTTAATAGCGTTGCTATACTACTCTATCATAAAGAGCGAGATGCGCTTTTGTTGGTTAAACAGTTTAGAGCACCAGTGTATCTAAACAACCCATCAATTACTCATACCTATGAGCTATGTGCAGGCATCATAGATAAAGATAAATCATTAGATCTCATCGCTATAGAGGAGATAGATGAGGAGTGTGGATACAAGGTGGAGCCATCGGAGTTAAAAAAGATAGCTTCATACTACACCAATGTAGGAGTTTCAGGAGCTACTCAGCATCTATATTTTGCCAATATTGATGAGAGTATGAAGATCCATGAGGGTGGAGGAGATGTGAGTGAAGATATTGTGCTTGAGTGGATACAGACTAGTAGAGCAGAAGAGTTTATGTATGATGAGAGCATCGCAAAAACACCAGGATTAATGTTTGCATTCTCTTGGTTTATCTCTAAACAAAAATAAAAAATTATAGTAGATTGAGCTGTGGTGCTGATAGGTCAATAAGCAAGAGTAAAGTGAGAATAATTATACAGATATGAGCATCTTTAGATCGTTCATATTCAGTAGTATCTATGCTATAATAGCGAAAAAATCGGAGTCATAGATGGCGCAACATCTCATACAGACTAGTGACTTAAGTATAGACCAGATTGAGCAGATTTTTAATGATGCTGATACATTTAAAGATGGCAGATTTTATGATCTACTTAAAGATCGTATTATTATCACACTATTTTTTGAGAACTCTACACGAACTAAGAGCTCATTTGAGATTGCTATAAAGCGACTTGGGGGCTCAGTTGTGCACTTTGATGCTTCAAAAAGCTCTACTGCTAAGGGTGAGACGCTAATAGATACAGCTCTTACACTAGATGCTATGAGAGCAGATGCGATGATAGTACGCCACAAGACAGATGGGGTACCAAAGATGTTATCGAAGCGTGTTAGCTGCTCTATCATCAATGCTGGTGATGGCAAATATTCACACCCCACTCAAGCTCTGCTTGATCTATATACGCTAACTAAAGAGTTAGGTAGCGTCAAAGATAGACACATCGCTATAGTTGGTGACATAGTAAACTCGCGTGTTGCAAATGCAAATATTGCACTACTTAGAAGATTTGGCATGAAGATAACACTTGTGGCTCCTGAGCACTTTTTGCCAGAGAGTGATCTGGAGTGTGTGGATGATATAAGAGTTGTTATAGATAGTGTAGATGCAATCATGAGCCTTAGAACGCAGACAGAGCGGCACTTAGAGCCATCGATTATGTCACTAGAGGAGTATGGTAAGAGGTACTGTTTGAGCAAAAAATTGATCAGTGATCGTGATATAGTTGTGCTTCATCCAGGACCAGTTCATCGCAATATAGATATAGAAGATGCACTTCTAGCAGATCCTAGATGTAAGGTCTTAGATCAGGTTAGACATGGTGTAGATATCAGAATGGCAGTACTTAAAAATCTCATATTAGATGCTCAATAAGATTGATAAACTCTGCAAGCACGGAGTACCATTTGTATTTATAACAGACTTTGAGGCAGAGAAGATTGAGTGTTACACTTTTGATGAGCTAGAGGATGAAGATATAGAGTTTAGCATTGATGGCAGTAGCTTTTGCACAGATAGTGTATCTTTAGATATCTCACCCATAGACTTTGATCAATATAAGAAGAAATTTGAGCAGATTTTAGAGCAGATCAGATCGGGCAATACATATCTACTTAATTTAACTCAACCAACCCCTATAGAATCCTCACACTCTTTAAAGCAGATATATGATCACTCAAGCTCTAGATTTAAACTAAGATATAGAGATAAGTTTATCTGTTTTTCGCCAGAGAGATTTATACAGATCAGAGACAATACGATCTATACATACCCCATGAAAGGCACCATAGACGCATCTGTAGATGGTGCAGAAGAGACTGTGCTTAATAGCCCAAAAGAGTTAGCTGAACATGTTATGGTTGTAGACTTATTGCGCAATGATCTATCGATGATCTCTTCTAGCGTAAAGGTAGAGAGGTTTAGATATATAGAGAAGATACGCGCAGGAGAGAGGGATCTGCTTCAAGTAAGCTCTAAGATAAGCGGTACTTTAGATAGTGATTGGAGAGAGAGTTTTAGTAAGATTTTAAAGACAATTTTACCCGCGGGAAGTATCACTGGAGCACCTAAGCGTAGCACAGTAAAGATTATCAAAGATATAGAAGGGTACAATAGAGGATATTTTAGCGGTATATTTGGCATATATGATGGTTGTAATGTTGAGAGTTTTGTTATGATCCGTTTTATAGAGCAAGAGAACAATACTTTGGTCTATAAGAGTGGAGGTGGTATCACGCTAGATAGTGTCTGCCAAGATGAGTATAGTGAGTTAATAGAGAAGATATATATACCCCAAGGAGAGTAGATGAGAAAACGCGTTTTAGTGACTGGTGGAGCTGGATTTTTAGGCTCACACCTATGTGAAAGACTGCTACAAGATGGGTGTGATGTTATATGTGCAGATAACTTCTTTACAGGAGATAAGCAAAATATCGTTCATCTGTTAGATAACCCATACTTTGAGCTATTGCGTCATGATGTTACATTTCCTCTCTATGTGGAGGTAGATGAGATATATAATCTTGCATGTCCAGCCTCACCAATACACTATCAGTTTGATCCAGTACAGACTACAAAAACATCTGTTGTTGGTGCTATCAATATGTTGGGTCTTGCCAAGCGCACAAAAGCAAAGATACTTCAAGCATCTACAAGTGAAGTGTATGGCGATCCTGAGATACATCCACAAACTGAAGAGTATAGAGGTTCAGTCAACCCAATAGGTATTCGTGCATGTTATGATGAGGGGAAGCGGTGTGCAGAGACTCTATTTTTTGACTACTATCGCCAACACGGTGTAGATATTAAAGTGATGCGTATCTTTAACACATACGGTCCTCGTATGAACCCAAATGATGGTAGAGTTGTAAGTAATTTTATAGTCCAAGCACTACGCCATGAAGATATTACAATGTTTGGAGATGGCAATCAGAGTAGGTCATTTTGCTATGTTGATGATCTCATAGATGGTATGGTTGCTCTTATGGGCTCAAGAGATGGCTTTTGTGGACCTGTCAACATAGGAAATCCAGATGAGTTTACCATGTTAGAGCTTGCACAGAAGGTTATAGAGTTAACGGGTTCAAAAAGCAATATAACATTTCACCCACTACCACAAGATGATCCACTTCAAAGACAGCCAGATATATCACTAGCCATTAAAGAGCTACAGTGGCAACCAAGTATAAAACTTGAAGAGGGATTAAAAAAGAGTATAGAGTACTTTAAGGGTGTTATAGACTAAGTAAAATGCTCTATAATGTCAAAAAAATTATTGGTAATTTAAAGGTTTAGAGTATGAGTATGAAAAAAATTGCAAAAAGGGTAATGCCACTTAGTCTCATTGTGGGACTTCGTTTTTTAGGGCTCTTTATAGTGTTGTCGGTTATATCACAGTATGTACTACAGATGCCAGGAGGCACACCTCTTTTAGCCGGTATTGCGCTTGGTGGATATGCACTAACGCAGGCATTTTTACAAGTTCCATTTGGTACCATGAGTGATAAGTTTGGTCGCCGCAAAACGATATTTATAGGACTTTTGATATTTGCACTAGGCTCTGTTATAGCTGCTCTTGCAGATAACGCTTATATGCTTATATTGGGCAGACTACTTCAAGGTGCTGGTGCCATAGGCTCTGTTGTTACTGCTATGATATCTGATCAGGTGCGTGAAGATGAGAGAGCGCATGCTATGGCTATCATGGGTATGGTTATTGCTATGAGTTTTGCGATATCTATGATTTTTGGTCCTATCATAGCGGGTGTTTTATCTGTAAGCGCTATATTTTGGATGACCGCTTCTATGTCGCTTCTTGCTATAGTGATCCTCTATACGGCAGTTCCAGAGCCTCCACGCATTACACACCTCTATAGCCAAGAAGAGGCAAAGATAAAACATGTATTTAAAGATAAAGATCTTGTTAAGATGTATATTACTTTTCTATTTCATAGCTCCACCATGGCGATGGCATTTTTTATGATACCTATTATCATGCGTGAGCAGTTTGATATGAGCACGCTAGAGTTTTGGAAAGTGTATCTTCCAGCAGTTATCTTTGGCATATTGGCAATGGCTCCTGCTGCTATATTTGGCGAGAAGTACGGCAAGGGCAAAGAGGTCTTTTTAGTATCTATTGTATGCATAGCGCTATCATTTATATTGATGGGATTTAGCTCTTCTGTTGTAGTATTTGCCATAGGGGCAATTCTCTTCTTTATAGGTTTTAATATGTTTGAGCCACTGCTACAGAGCTTTGTAAGCAAATTTGCAAAAGTACATCAAAAAGGGGCAGCTCTTGGAGTTGCCAACACATTTGCCTATATAGGTATCTTTGTAGGTGGCGTGGTTGCAGGCGCGCTTTATGGTAGTTTTGGTAAAGAGGGTGTGTCGATATTTGTCATAGTAGCAACCATATTGTGGTTTCTTTGGATACTAAAGATGCGAAACCCAGCCCTTAGAGCCACACTATTTTTGGATTTTGATGAGTATGATAAAGAGAGACTGTCACAGCTAAAAGAGATAGAGGGTCTAAACGATTACTACATCAACACTACAGAGCAGATCATAGTTATCAAATATGACTCTGCTATAACAGATGAGCAGAAGTTACAAGATATCATGAGGCGGCGATAAGATTTATTTTAAGGCTCTAAATTTTAGAGCCTATCTGAGAAAGACTCTACATATGCTAGTAGCATAGCCCTACCTACACAAAACTTGCACACTTATTATCGTACAATTATACTATCTAGTAAAAAGGATAGAGTCATGAATAGAGCAGTACAACATAGCTGTTGCTCAAAGAGCAAACAGGCTGATAAAGTGACACAAGATCTGATTCAAGTTGCAGATCAGGCAGCTACATACACTTGCCCAATGCATCCAGAAATCATACAAGATCATCCTGGAAGTTGTCCAAAATGTGGCATGGCATTAGAGCCAATTGCAGCAGATACACAAGAAGATACAGGTGAACTTGATTTTATGACCTATCGGTTTTGGATTGGAGTCTTGTTATCAATCCCTATTTTTTTTAGTGCTATGGCAGCAGAGTTTTGGCCAGATTTTATAAATAGTATCATCTCACCAGTAAATAGACAATGGGCTGAACTTATCTTATCTGCACCTGTTGTATGGTGGGCTGGTTGGGTATTTTTTGAACGAGGTTGGCAATCTATTGTAACTAGAAACCTAAATATGTTTACATTGA
>Ga0256834_1000389_pt1 | contig 31928 bp, 32 predicted proteins | sample 4281140metaG_FD_190536 | JGI IMG/M metagenome (GOLD analysis project Ga0256834, IMG submission 190536) | Hydrothermal vent microbial communities from East Pacific Rise, Pacific Ocean - 4281-140 | ecosystem: Environmental > Aquatic > Marine > Hydrothermal vents | place: Pacific Ocean: East...
CCACCATGTCAATGATCTCAATCCATCCGATCCTCCAAAAAAAGCGGTTGCAAAGATACAAAACTTTTACCCCAATTGTCAAGTATTTACAAGTTAATGTAATGTTAAAGTTTTATCCGCCTTTCTAAGAGCTATTGCGCCTGCAAAGATACAACAAATTTTTATTTTGTCAAGTCCCTTTGAACTACATTTTATCGGGAACGTCTATCCCCAACAGTTTCAAACCGTTACGAATTACATTTCCGGTCCATAATGACAATGCTAAACGTAAATTTCTTTGACTTTCTTCCGCTTGTAAAATCGGTAAATTCTGATATAACACATTATATTTTTTGACAATATCATAAATATAATTGGCCAAAATCGCCGGATTTAACCCTTCGGCCGAGAGCGCAAGAACTTCGGGGAAACGCAAAAGTGCTTTTATTAATGATTTTTCTCTTTCATCCAATACGGTCGATTTATTCCAATCCGGCTCAAATTCACCGGCTTTGTTTAAAATTGAACGAATGCGAACATAAGCATATTGCAAAAAGGGGCCCGTATTTCCATTAAAATCAATGGATTTTTTCGGGTCGAACAATATACCTTTCTTCGGATCGACTTTCAAAATATAGTATTTTAGCGCCGCTATACCTATTATAATATACAGGCTTTTCTTTTCTTCCTCATCGAAGCCTTCCAATTTTCCCAATTCCTCGGAGATTTTTCCGGCCGTTTCGGTCATTTCTTTCATCAAATCGTCGGCGTCCACTACCGTGCCTTCGCGCGATTTCATCTTTCCGTGCGGAAGTTCCACCATGCCGTAGGACAAATGATAAAGTTTTTCCGCCCAAGAATAACCGAGTTTTTTCAAAATGGCAAACAAAACCTTGAAATGATAATCCTGTTCGTTGCCCACTACATAAATCAAGGTGTCTATATCGAATTCGGCAAATCGTTTTACCGCCGTTCCCAAATCCTGCGTGATATAAACGGATGTTCCGTCGGCGCGGAGCAGCAGCTTTTCGTCCAAGCCTTCGTCGGTCAAATCCACCCAAACCGACCCGTCTTCTTTGCGGTAAAAAATGCCTTTTTCCAAACCTTTTTCCACGATTTTTTTCCCGAGCAAGTAGGTGTCGCTCTCGAAATATTCCACGTCAAAATCAACGCCCAATTCTTTATAGGTTTCGGCAAATCCTTCCAAAACCCACCGGTTCATCATCTCCCACAATTGTCGTGTTTCGGGGTCGCCTTCTTCCCACTTTCTGAGCATCGCTTGGGCTTCTTTCATCAAGGGGGCTTCTTTTTTGGCTTGTGCTTCGGGCATTCCTTTTTCGGTTAATTCCGCCACTTGCTTGCGGTAATGTTTGTCGAACTCCACGTAATATTTCCCCACCAAATGATCGCCTTTTATTCCGGTTGTTTCGGGGGTTTCGCCGTGGCCGAATTTTTGCCAAGCCAACATGGATTTGCATATATGAATGCCGCGGTCGTTGATTATTTGGGTTTTAATCACCGGTTTGCCCGTGGCTTTTATGATTTCGGATATGGAATAGCCCAACAGATTATTGCGAATATGCCCCAAATGAAGCGGCTTATTGGTGTTGGGCGATGAATATTCCACCATGGTGGCCGGCTGAGTTTTATCTACCCGGTTCAATCCGAAATTTTCTTCTAATGCATGTTTTTTTACTTTTTCCAAAAAATATTGCGGTGTATATGTCAAATTCAAAAATCCGCCTACCACATTATACTTATCGATATACGCTTCCGACCGTATCAAAGTTTCGCCGATTATTTCCGCGATTTCCTCGGGATTTCGACGCAATTGTTTAACCAAAGGGAATACAGGCAAGGTGATATCGCCTTCGAATCCTTTTTTGGTGGGTATGAGTTCGGGGGTAAAATCGTCAATATGAAATTTTTCGCGGATAATATGCCCGATTTTATTCTGCAAGTCTTTTTCCATACGATTTTCATTAAGCCATGCAAAGGTAAGACAATTCACACAAAAGAATCTATTTCCGGTTCAATAGTTTATTGTATTTTTTCTGGTCATTTAAAATTTCCAATGCTTTTTTAATCGCCGGATCGTTTTTCAATTTAAAATCGTATTGTTTGTCCGTTCCGGCAAAACGAAGTAATAAGTCCGATAGAAGCAATATGCGTATTTGTTGTTTTATGGCGGCATTGTTTTGAAGAGCTTTCATTTGAGCATGATCCAATTTTTCGGCGGAAATTTTCCATTGTTCCATCAAATCTTTAGCCGAAATTTCCTTGCGCAATTTTTCCATCATATCGTCTAGTTGTTTTTCGGAAGCGGTTTCGGGGTCAAGTTTATTTTTCTTCATATATTGAATCAATTCCGGGATCAATGGAATTTGCAAGAGTGTATCGGGATCGAGTTGTGGATTCCGTGCCCGGAAAACCGTATTGAAATCGAAAAGAATATTTTGATTTCGCAATGCTTTTACAAGCGGAAACAAAGTATCCGAAGGTATCCGAATATCAGGTGCTATGCCGCCATGTTCATAAACTTTTCGCTTATTGAATGTATAAAAAACCTTATGCTTATCCCGTTTAAACCGCGACGGTTTTCCGCTTTCATCCCGGTGCCAATAATCGATTTTTTGGATTTGCCTTCCCGAAGGAATATAATACTTGGAAATAGTGATTTTTACATAGGTCCCGTATTTGAGCGGGAAAAACCGCTGTACCAAACCTTTGCCATAGGTAGTGTCACCCACAATCACCGCACGGTCATAATCCTGCAAAGCACCCGAAACAATCTCCGAAGCGGAAGCACTACGACCGTTCACCAAAATCACCAGCGGAATATTTTCGTCCAGTGCTTCGTCCCGGGTATAATATTTTTTGTTGAATCGCTCGAATCTACCCTCGGTTTTTACCACCAAAGTTTGCGCAGGCAAAAACAGATTCACGATTTTAATCGCTTGATTTAACAATCCGCCGGGATTTCCGCGCAAATCCAAAATGAGTTTTTCCATGCCTTTTTGCTTCAAATCCACAAAAGCATCCTGAATTTCCCTAGCCGCCGTTTTGGTGAATTTATCCAATTTGAGATAACCCGTTTTTCCGTCGCCCAACATGGCATAATACGAAACCGCATTAATCCGGATAACCGCCCGCCGGACCTTCAAGGTTTGTTCCTTGTTCAAACGCCTAATCGTAATTTCCACTTCGGAACCCGCTTTTCCTCCCAATAAATCCTTCTTGGCTTTGTAGGGCAAATCCTTTAAATCCTTCCCTTCGACGCGTATAATCACATCACCGATTTCAAGACCCGCTTTCATCGCCGGGGAATCGTCGAACACTTCCGTCACGGCCAATCCTTCTTTGTGATTAAACACTTTAACACCGATTCCGGAAAACTTTCCCGCCTGACGCAATCGCTGATCAAACATTTGCTGTTCCGTATAGAAACGGGTAAACCGGTCGGTTTCGCTTAACATTCCTTTGATGGCATCATTCATCAAGATTTCGGGATTCGGTTCTTCGATGTAATTATTCAACAGTTGTTCCGAAATCGACGACAAAATCTCAATTTGCTTCGCCCATTGAAAATAATAATCGTCTTGCGCCCGTATTATTGCGCCCCAAAGCCCCATCATCAAAAGCCATGATATTTTTTGCATAGAATTTTTGTTTATTTTAGCCAAAGATAAAAAGTTTTGGACTTATACCGTCTTGAATAATGATTTTACATATTATTTATTGGCATTAAGCCGAATCAAAAATTTGGGAAGCATCCGGCAAAAAAAATTATTGCAAGCTTTTCCCCATCCGAAGGAAATTTTTAAGGCTCCCTTGAAAGATTTAAGCCGTATAACCGGCGAAAACATAGCTCGGGAAATTCGCTCCGCCAATATCTTCGATGAGGTGGACAAAGAAATGAAATTCATTGAAAATCAAGGCATTAAGATACTTACTATTTTTGACGAATCCTACCCGCATCTTTTAAAGCACACTCCGGACGCACCGGTTTTTCTATTCAAAAAAGGTCATTTCAACTTCAACCGGAAACGCTATTTATCGGTTGTAGGTACTCGAAAAAACACTTCATACGGTAGACAATTCGTTAAGGATTTCATCGCTTCATTAAAAGATTATAACCCCGTTATCGTTAGCGGAATGGCTTACGGCATAGATATTCAAGCGCACCAATCGGCCTTGGAAAACGATTTGATTACCGTTGCCGTAATGGGAACTTCATTCAAGCAAATTTATCCCTCGGTACACCGAAAATATTACGAGCAAATTCTGGAAAACGGCGCCGTGTTGAGCGAATATTTCAGCTCCGATAAGCCGGACCGCAATTATTTCTTGCAGCGAAACCGAATTATTGCAGGAATGAGCCAAGCCACCATCGTTGTGGAATCGGGATTGAAAGGCGGCGCATTGGTTACGGCCGAAATGGCTTTTACCTATAATCGCGAAGTATATGCACTCCCCGGACGCGTAACCGACAATTTCAGCAAAGGCTGTAATATGCTGATTAACAAAAACATAGCCAAAATTTTAATCTCGACGGAGCAAATAACCGGCGACTTGCAATGGGAAATTAACGAACCGAAACATCAACCCCGGCCGGTTCAAAAACAACTCTTTGTCAATCTCTCCGAAGACGAACAAACAATCGTTTCATTACTTGAAGACAACGGTAAAATGCACTTGGACGACATGGCCATCGCCTTACATATGAGTATTTCAAAACTCGCACGGCATTTAGTTATACTCGAATTGAACGGCGTGGTAAAAACTTTGCCGGGAAAATATTACGAGCTGGCGTAAAACATTGAAGTTTTCACCGAAACATTCTAACTTGCCGTCATAAATAAACAATCATGTATCATTACCTCATCGTCGGCGGCGGCATTGCCGGTTGGTCATTAGCTTGGGAATTGCGTAAACGCCAAAAAACATTTGTTTTGTTCGACCGGGGCGAGCCCAAAGCCACCACCGCATCGGCCGGACTTTACAACCCCGTGATACTCAAGCGTTTTACGCCTGCATGGAAAGCTTCCGAATTTTTGGAATATGCGCTCCTTCAATATCATTCGGCAGAAATGCAAACCGGGAAAAAATCGGTTTTTTCCATAAAAATATACCGCAAAATTCATTCCGCCGGCGAACAAAACCAATGGGACACCGCTTCGCAACATCCCGGCATGAAAAAATACATGCGAAATATCGTTCACGAACAAATTCCGGGTATTGAGGCCCCCTTCGGTTTCGGTGTTTTGGAAAATACGGGAATAGTGGATACCGCTTCATTATTAACGACTTTACACCGCGAACTGAAACAAAAAAAACTGTTATTCCCGTATCGTTTTGAGCACGAAAATCTGCAACTGCACCCGGATTACATTGAATATGAAGGAATCAGAGCACGCAATATCATATTTGCCGAAGGCTTCGGAATGAAAAAAAATCCCTTTTTCAAACACCTGCCCATGACCGGCACCAAAGGGGAAGCCTTGATTGTAGAAACCGAAATGCCACCCGAGGTCATTATCAAATCCAACATTTTTCTGGCACCCATTCCGCAAACACGGCAAAGCCTTGTAGGTTCCACCTATGATTGGACGGATAAAACCTCCACCCCTACAGCGCAAGCCCGCAAAAATTTATCCGACAAACTCCAATCACTCTACCGGCTGCCTTTTAAAATCATCGGACAAAAAGCGGGCATTCGTCCCACCGTAAAAGATCGAAGACCTTTGCTCGGCCGACATTCCGAAAATCCGCGGCTATGGATTTTCAACGGTTTAGGCACACGCGGCATTATTCTGGCTCCTAAATTAGCCAAAATATTGTTGGATCATATCGAATTCGGACTTCCGCTCCTGCCCGAAACCGACATCAAACGATTCGGTTAACGTTCAATCGAACTTATTGATTTTTACCGAAAGCCTAAAATTATAAGTAACCGTATCCATTTGATTAACTACACACAAACAAGTTCCTTGCGCCTCCAATCGATCGTTTGCCGGACGCGACACAACACCCGTTTGTGCTTCCAAAACATTGACCGTTCTACCGTCCGGCGAAGAAAAATTCCCCCAAAAACCCACATAACAACCGCCCGAATTATTTACATTATCGGGATCAGGCTCCACATCTTTGGTTTGACCCACGGACGGCACATTCACCAATTCGCCTTGAATCTCCGGATTGGAAACCTGGGAATTAATCACCGCGCCATTGATAACCGAGGAATAAGCCACCTCCGCATCCTTGTCATAGACCTTCGCTTGATTTAAATGCAATTCCACATGTCCCGGCACGTTTTCATCGTCGCGATTATCATCACCGCCATTATCTTTTTTATTACATGAAACGGTGAAAACGGTCAATACCGCCAAAAGCCAAAGAAAACGAAAATTTTTCATAGCAGCAGGTTTTTTTAACACAAAACAAATATAAATCTTTCCCTTAAAGTTGTCAATATCCGAAATCATTTTATAACAATTCCACTAAAATTTTCTTGCAAAATAGGGTCTAATCCATACCGTTCGGCCAAAAGCTTCCCTGATTTAATGAATTTTCCGGGATTAATGAAGCCTCGATAAAAACATCAGCTTTTTTAAATTAATTTTAGAGAAAAAATTTAAACAACTAAGATTAAGAAATTCGAACGACAAGATTTTAATATTGTTTTTCGCCCGCTGCTTTGATTTTTAGCAATGTTCCTTCACCTTCGATTTCAAAGGGATGATGAGCGGGCAATAAAACGGTTTCGCCGGGCTTGAAAGACCAATCATTAATCCTGAATTTCCGGTCCGAAGTATTGACTAGAATGGTAAAAGTCTCGGATTGATAAGAGGTGGTTTTGCCGGGTTTCCATTCTTCCGTTTGAAAATATGGAGTACGGATTGATTGGACGATTTTCACCGGTTGAGCTTCGAAGTTGATGGCTTTGAGCGCCCGTTCCATATGGAGTTCACGGCGTTTTCCTTCTTGATCGACACGGTTCCAGTCGTAAATACGATAGGTCAAATCGGAAGTTTGTTGTACTTCCGCCAAGAGAATACCTTTTCCTATGGCATGGACCGTTCCGGCGGGGATATAAAACATCTCTTTGGCTTTAACGGGGATGCGATTTAGAATATTCTTCAACGTGCCGGCTTTCAGGTGGCGGAGAAAAATATCCTCGGTTGTTCCCGTTTTAAATCCGATGTAAAGTGCTGCACCGGGTTGGGCGGATATAATGCGCCACATTTCGGTTTTTCCGCAGGAGTTATGAAGTTCCGAAGCCAATTGGTCGTCGGGGTGAACTTGAACGGATAAGTCGTCGTTAGCATCAATATATTTGACTAATAAAGGAAAATTCCGGTATGATCGTTTGATTTCGCTTCCCCATAATTCCCGGTCGAAAAGGTTCCATAAAAGGCTGACGGGCATTCCCTTAAAAAATCCGGATTTCACATGACTTTCTTTGTTTTTTACGGAGGAAATTTCCCAGCTTTCACCGGTATGATTCGAAGGAATGTTTTTATTTAAAATAGTTTTGAGTGCAGTTCCTCCCCAAATTTTTTCTTCAAAATAAGGGTCGAAAAACAAGGGTTGATTCAAAAACATTTTTCCCGCTTCCTTGACGAGTATTTGATAGGATTCACGAAAAATGATTTTGAACCATTCGGTATAATTTTCGGGATTTTTTTCGATATCGGTTTTAAGTTCGGCCAAATGCATATATTTGATACCGTCCACTTCTTCGGGATTGGGTTTTGCTTGGCCGTTATATTTTCCGATAAGCACGTGATCTAATTCGTGTTCCGTGAGTCCCCGGTCCAATTCGGCTTTATAAATAAAATGAAAAATTTCGCGTAATTCCGTAGTAAACCCCAATTCTTCGATTAGACGACGTTTTCCCGCTTCGCGATTGGTTTCGCCAAGTCGTTGGTGACTACAGACGGTATTGGTCCATAATCCGGGAGAATGATATTTGGTGGCGGCGCGCCGTTGTAGCATAAGTCGCCCTTGTTCGTCGAAAATAAATACCGAAAAAGCACGGTGTAGCAAGCCTTTGCGGTGCGCCTCCATTTTGGGCATTAATCCCAGCGGATGATCATGGGGATCCACTAAAATAACCTTTTCTTCCGGTTGCATTGAAAGGAAAATTTTTCGTAAAAATAGAAAAATTAGTGCGAATGCCTGTTTGGAAAAAATAACGTAAATTGATAGGAAAAAACTTCGTTATGAAAGCTTGGTTGCCTAATCCCACCCGAATAACCCGAACACATATTTATCAAGCCATGCAATCGTTGGGCATGGAAAGCTATGATGATTTTTATCGATGGTCTATTGACAAACGTGAAGCATTTTGGGATTTAACATTGCATAAATTGGGAATTGTTTTTAAACGAAGCCCGGATAAGATTTTGGATTTAAGGGATGGTGTGGAGAATCCTGTTTGGTTGCCGGGAGCGAAAATGAATATAGCCGAAAGTTGTTTTCAGGCGCCGGAGGATGCCATAGCCATTCGCTATGCATCGGAAACGGCCCCGGAGGTTAAGACGATTACATACGGCCGGCTACACGATCGCGTGGATAGGGTTTTATATTCGATGAAACGTGCGGGTTTACGTCCGGGTGATTATGTGGGTATCGATATGCCGATGACACCGGAAGCGGTGATTATTTTTTTGGCGGCTTTGAAAGGAGGAATGCCGGTAATTACCGTGGCGGACAGTTTTTCGCCGGAGCAAATTGCCGTGCGCTTTTCGATTACACGACCCCGATTGGTGTTCACGACGGATTTTATTCATCGTGGCGGGAAACGGCTTGCTTTGTATGAAAAGATTGTGCAGGCCAAAGCGCCGCGTACGGTGGTTATAGGTGAAGAAAGGCCGGATTTGCGTCCGGGCGATTTATATTGGCCGGAATTTTTGCACGCATCCTACGTTTCCCGGGAAGATTTTTATTATGCATCGCCTATGGATAATATTACGATTTTGTTTTCGTCGGGGACGACCGGTACGCCAAAGGCTATCCCATGGAATCAAACAACGGCAATCAAATCGGCGGCTGACGGTTATTGGCACCACGACATTCACGAAGGAGAAACGGTGGCATGGCCCACCAATTTGGGATGGATGATGGGCCCTTGGTTGATTTTCGCATCCTTGATTAACCGGGCGTCCATAGCTTTGTTTGACGGAATTCCTACAGGAGAACCTTTTGGAAAATTCGTAGAAGAATCCGGGGTGAACATGTTGGGGGTTGTACCCGCCATTGTGCGTGCGTGGCGAAAGAATCCTTTTTTTGAAAAATTGCAATGGAAAAAATTAAAATGTTTCAGTTCCACCGGCGAAACCTCCCATCCCGACGATATGGCTTGGCTGATGGACAGAGGCGGAGGCTGTCCGGTTATCGAATATTGCGGCGGCACGGAAATCGGAGGCGGTTATATAACCTCCACAATGGTTCAACCGAATTATCCTTCTACCTTTTCCACACCGGCTTTGGGAAGTGAATTTATTATTTTGGATGAAAAATTCAATGAAACGGATGCAGGCGAAGTTTATTTAATTCCGCCTGCCATGGGTTTGTCGGTGAAGCTACTCAATAAGAACCACCACGAAGTGTATTATGCCGGTTTACCGGAATATCAAGGGAAAAAATTACGGCGGCACGGAGATTATCTGGTTAAAATGGAAAACGGATATTACCGGGTAATGGGGCGCACCGATGACAGTATGAATTTAGGTGGGATTAAGGTGGGATCCGGTCAAATCGAGGAATTGATCAATGCATTGGACGAAGTGAAGGAATCGGCGGCAGTGGGTATTACACCGCCCGAAGGCGGCCCCGCGAAGTTGGTAATTTTCGCGGTTACAAGAACCGGTATCGATGCGTCTGTTTTACGCAAGAAAATTCAGCAAGTTATTCGCGAAAAATTAAATCCTTTGTTTAAGGTATCGGACGTGGTGATTAAGACGGCCTTACCTCGAACGGCTTCGGGCAAAATCGTGCGGAGAATTTTACGGAAAGAATATGCGGAACCGTTGTAGCAAGTCTAAATAAAAAAAACCCGGCTTTTGCCGGGCCGGGTGGTACCTCGCAGAATCGAACTGCGGACACCAGGATTTTCAGTCCTGTGCTCTACCAACTGAGCTAAGGTACCGTTTCAATTGCGGTTGCAAATTTAAACAAAAAAAATCATTTGTCAAGCGGTTTGGAAAAAAAAATTTTTTTCTATCTTTGCAGGCACGTAACCCGGGGTCGGGAACCCCACAAAATCACACGATTATGCCAGTAAAAATCAGACTTCAACGACACGGAAAAAAAGGCAAACCTTTTTATTGGATTGTTGCGGCCGATTCACGCGCAAAACGTGACGGTAAATTTCTGGAAAAATTGGGAACCTATGATCCCAACACGCAACCTGCCGAAATTCATGTGGATGTGGATAAAGCCGTAAAATGGTTGATGAACGGCGCCATTCCCACCGAAACGGCACGCGCTATTTTAAAATTTGAAGGCGTGCTATATAAAAAACATTTATTGGTGGGGGTTCGGAAGGGTGCTTTCGACGAAGCTGAAGCCGAAAAACGTTTTGCCGAATGGAAAGAAAAATTTTATGAGCCTCGTTTGCAGAAATTAATCGAAAAATACGAAGCACAAAAGGCGGCAGAACAAAAAGCCATTCTCGAACGTGAAGAGGCATACAATGCCGCGCGTATCAAAGCACAACAAGCCGAATCGGAAGCAGCGGAACCGCAAGATCAAGCTGGAGAAGAAAACGAAAATCAAGGTGAAGAAGCTTCCGAATCTTGATTTTTCTCATGAGTCTTGAAGGAAACTATTACTTGGGAAAAATCATTAAACCCTACGGCACCAAAGGAGAGGTGCTCGTAAAGCTTGACACGGACGAACCCGAGATTTATGAAGATTTGGAATCGGTTTTCCTGAAAATCAAAGGACAACCGGTTCCTTTTTTTATCACGAATGCACGCATGCATAAATCGCATTTGTTGCGGATAAAGTTTGAAGATATTGATTCCATTGAAGCGGCACAAAATCTGGTCGGCCGTCAGCTTTACTTGCCTTTGGATACATTACCTGAGCTTACGGGTAACAATTTTTATTATCATGAAATCACCGGTTTTGAAGCCGTGGATAAAACGGCAGGCTCCATCGGGATAATCCGTGGGGTAAACGACATGGCACCGCAACCTTATTTTATCATCCATTCGCCCGAAGGCAAGGAGATTTTAATTCCCGTTCACAACGAATTTATCAAGGAAGTGAATCGTAAGGAGAAGAAGATAATTTTTGAAACACCCGAAGGTTTAATCGCCTTATACACCCAATCGAAGCCCGGAGAATGTCAAAATGAAACCGAATGATACATTCCGGTTTAAACGGTTTGTCTTGAATCAGTCCGGCGCCGGATTAAAAGTCAATACCGACGGAGTTTTATTGGGCGCTCTTGCGGATTCGGATATAGTGGGAAGCATTTTGGATATCGGAACGGGCACAGGTTTGATTGCATTGATGCTGGCGCAGCGCTTTTCTTCCGCGACAATTACAGCCATTGAGCCGGATTTGACAAGCTATGCTTTGGCAAAAAAAAATTTTCGCCACTCGCCTTGGCCGGGCAGGATAAAACTTTTTCGAGTTACGCTTCAAAATTTTAATCCAAAAAACCGATTTGATTTAATCGTGAGCAATCCGCCTTTTTCGGGGAAGGCGCAAGGACAAGCGCGCAATCGTGCAAGGAATCCTGTTTTTTTGCCTGTGGAAGATATTTTTCGCTATGCGGATGTTTTTTTAAATCCGTCCGGAAGTTTATGGTTGATTTGGCCTTCGGACAAAAAAAATGTTTTATTGGATGCCGCTTATCGTTATGAATTATTTCCTTCGGTACAAATAGATGTCAGGGATAACTCCCAAGCTACCGTAAGACGTCAAATTTGGTGTTTTGTTCCGGATCATAAGCGGTCGTTCCGGCATGAATGTTTGGTGATGTTTGACCGGGAGGGTAATTTTACAAAAGAATTTGCTTCTTTGGTGGAAAATTTTTACATTTAAAACAAAAAAATGGGAACGATTCGATTAGTTCAAGGAGATATTACAAAGGTCAAAGCTGATGCTATTGTTAATGCGGCCAACACTTCATTACTGGGCGGTGGCGGAGTGGACGGAGCCATTCACAAGGCGGCTGGACCCGAGTTATTGGAATATTGTAAAAAATGCGGAGGTGCACGCCCGGGCGAGGCTAAAATATCACCGGGTTTTCGCTTGCCGGCCAAATACGTTATTCATGCCGTGGGTCCCGTTTGGTATGGCGGAAACCGGAGAGAGGATGAAATTTTGAAAAACGCGTATCTCAGTAGTTTGAAACTCGCACGGGCTAAACAATTGAAAAGCATTGCTTTTCCGTCGATAAGCACGGGCGCATATCATTTTCCCAAAGAGCGAGCCGCCCGAATCGCTATTGAAACTATTAAAAGTTTTATAAATAACAACACTTACCCTGATGAAATAATCTTTGTTTTGTTTGATGACGAATCATATCAAATATATCGTTCGTTTTTAGAAAAATAACACCTTAAAATTCAGTTGTTAGCACAAACATTCCTTGAATTTCATTGAATTTCAACCGATTTTCATCGAAACAACGGCATTAGTAAAATGGTCAATAAATTTGAAGTCACAAAGACAGGTAAATGTGAGTGTTAAAAGACAATATTCTTTTTGAGTAGGGGTTTCTTTGTATGTTTCCCGGATGATATTTTTTTTCATCCGGGATTTTTTGTAAATTGTTAGGTAAATATTTCAGGTTCAAATTTCTTGGCATGATCGTTGATTTGTATTTAATAAATGAGAAATATATGAAAAAGGTTTCTTTTATTTTTCTTTCCGTTTGGTTGACCATAGGATTGCAAGCGCAAGAAGCCGTATTGCGGTCGGTGCGGGTTTATTTGAATTCGGCGGAACTGGTGCACCGCGTCCAAGCCGATTTGAAACAAGGTTCACAGACGTTGATTTTCAAGGGGTTGAGTCCTTATTTGATGCGTGAAAGTTTGATGCTCAAAAGTTCGGTTCCGGTGGATATTATCGACATGCGGTTTCGGAAGGATTTTATGCTAAGCAAACGCTATGATGCACAAATGCGGGATTTGAAGGATCGATTGAAGCACTTGAATGAAAAAATCATGGTTTTAGAGGCTAAGCAATCGGGATTGGAAGGAGAAAAAAAGATTTTAACGGCCAATATGCAATCGAAAAATCCATCTGTTGCTTGGGTGACGCAATACAGTGATTATTATAAGAAACGGCTTATGGCCATACAACGCGGGTTGTTTGATTTGTCGGAACAATTGAAACCTCTATATGAGCAAAAGAAAAAGCTAGAGAATCAATTGAAAACTTTGGAAGGGAAGGCACAAAATCATGTGCTGGACCTGGTTTTGACGTTATCATCGCAGCAGGCATCGAAGGCGGTTTTTGAAATTTCTTATTTAACTCGGAATGCTTCGTGGAATCCGGTATACAGCATAAGATCGAATGCTACGGGTCAGCCGCTGAAATGGGAAATGAAGGCGGAAATCCGGCAACATACGGGTATTGATTGGATGAATGTAAAAATAGAGATTTCCACTTTGTCGCCGCGTTTTTATATGCGCGTTCCGGAACCATCACCATGGTATTTGCATTTTTACGAACCAACTGTTTATCGCGCCAAAGAAATGGCGATTAAGCGTGGAAATGAAGCGGCAATGGAGACGGCGCCGGTGGCGGATGTAAGTTATGCCGATGTGCAAACCGAGGAGACAGATTTGGATGTGGAATACACGTTAAAATCGACCTATTCGGTTTTTAGCGGTGATGAAGGTACACAAGTACATTTGAAAAGCTTCGAATCGCCGGCTGAATACAGCTACATAAGCGTTCCGTATTTGAGCGCTTCGGCTTATTTAACAGCTACGGTGAAAGATTTGGATCGATACCGTTTGATACCCGGCAATGCGCGGGTTTATTTTGCCAATCGATTTACGGGGAAAACCCGTATCAATCCTGTCAAGGGCCAACAATTGCACTTAACTTTGGGGATCGACAGGGAAATTGAAGTAAAACGACAAATCGTCAAAAATTATCATGATTATAATTTGACCGGCGGAAAAGTAACCGTTTCTCGGGTTTATGAAATAACATTGATCAATCACAAGCGAAAAGCCGTTGAGATAAAGGTAAAAGATCGTATTCCGCTTTCGCAGGACGAAAAAATCTCGGTAAAAAATATTCAAACTAACGAAGGAACGGTTGATGCAAAGGGGATCGTAACATGGAAGGTTCGTTTGGCGCCGGGCGAGAAAAAGACTATTCGCTTCTCATTTGACGTGAAATACCCCAAAGGCCATACGCCGCCGGGATTTTAAGCAATCGATTACGGCATAGAAGAGGAAAAGGCCGGAGTTAGAAATCGTTTTTTTATTCGCCGGATTGATCTTCTTCACTTTCCTCTTCGCGGAAGCATTTGCATAAAGTTTTGTCTGGGTCACAATAAAGCTTGAATCCGTTACGACAAACGGCCAATTGAATATCGACCGAAGAGAATTCGACTTGATTCAAATCGGCTTTTTTCAAAAACATAAATCTAGCCATAAGTTCTTGTGGACTTACCGGCTCTTTTAATTCGCCATAGACAATTCCGTTTACCAACAAATAGATAACTTTAGCTTGACGAAAAGCGGCTTGCACAATGTCTTGATTGACACAGAAAATAAGCGTTCGTTCTTTGCTTTTGAGAAACAGCAAGTTATTGGTGACGGAAATTTTATATTGTCCGTCCTTCAACAAGCGTTGAGGTAGCGGATTTTCACTTTGGATATAATAGAACTTCCCTACCATTCCTTCTTCCGTTTCATTTAGTGTAATCAACAACTCATTTCCCGATTGGTGAAAATGCACTTGGTGTTTTTTGGCATGTAGTGCTTGAAATTCTAAAAAGAATATCAACAGCCACAGTATTCTTATCAATTTCAATGTAAATCGTTTCATAGCTTTGGAGCTTTTTTTATCGTTGCAAATGTAATACAAAAATGGAAATTTGTCAATGACTTTTATAAATTTTCTTAATCAAAATAAAAAATATTTAAGAGACAATCTGTTAAATGATTAAAAAAAATTCAATTTGACATACTTTTTTAATCTTGATATATATCGCATCCGATAAGTTTTTGGGTATTTTCTGATATTTTTTTTAAAAAATATGCAATCCATTTTCTCGGGTTAAGTTGTTTTTTCTTATCTTTATCGCTGAAAATCAATGAAAATGCGAGGATTTTTGACGGTTATTTTAAGTATTTTTTTCTTTTTGACAGCATGCAAAACGGCTTCTTATATTGAAAAAGAGTCGAAAAATATAAATACCGGCGTGGAAACACAAAAGGGTTTAATCACTATTCCGCCGGCATTAAAACCGGGAGATACGTTGATGATTATAGCGCCTGCGGGTTATGTAAACAACCGGAACCGGTATATTGAAAGGGGCGATTCGTTGATACGGGCATGGGGATTGGTGCCTGTTCACGGCGAGCATTTGTTGGACAAATATTTTCATTTTGCCGGCCCCGACAGCGCACGTTTGACCGATTTGCAAAGGGCATTGGACGATCCTTCGGTAAAAGCGATTTGGGCGGCACGTGGCGGCTACGGTTCCATACGTATTATTCATGATGTAAATTGGGATAAATTCAAGGAAAATCCCAAGTGGCTAATCGGTTTTTCCGACATTACGGTGATTCACGCAGCGATGTTTAAACAAGGTTTCGCTTCGATACACGGTATTATGCCGATAAGTTTGGCCCATCCCAATCCTGATCGCAAGCCGGCTATTGTTACGCTTAAAAATGTTTTATTCGGGAAAAAGTTAAAATTTTCCATTCCGTCGGATTCAATGAATATCCGGGGCAAGGGAGAAGGTATACTTGTGGGAGGAAATTTGTCGATGCTGGTGAGTATGCTCGGATCGGACTTGCAATTGAACACGGAGGGTAAAATTTTGTTTTTGGAAGATGTTGACGAATATCCTTATTCATACGACAAGATGTTGTATGCTTTAGCCAATGCCGGATATTTTGATCATTTGGCGGGATTGATTGTTGGAGACATGAGCACGAAAACAAACTCGGATCCTTTCGGAGAAACTATTGAAGAAATGATATTAAAACATGTAAAAGACAAAGGCTATCCGGTGGTATTTCATTTTCCGGCTGGGCATGTGGTGAAAAATTATGCGATTGTATTGGGGAAAAAGGCCAAGCTTAAGGTTGGATTAAAAAAGGTTACGATTAGTTATTAGATTCCATTAATCTCCTTTAAGTTTTATTTTGTATTACTTTAAAATGTTAGTGTTCGCAGATGGAAAGCTTTTCCGTATATTTGCCCAAATTGTAGGCGGCAATGGGGCATTTGAAGTTTGTTAACGGTTTTTCCAGATGGACGAAGCGGGAAAAGATAGCATGGCTTCGGGAGCATTATTTACGGAACAAACCCGGGAGTGTTGAAAAATTGCGTTTGTATTGGCATCAGGATGAAGCAGAGCAAGCACTTTTTGACGAATTGATTGAAAATGTTATCGGGAATTATTATTTGCCGTTTGCCATAGCACCCAATTTTTTGATTAACGGGGAAGTTTATGCGGTTCCGATGGTTACGGAAGAGAGTTCCGTGGTGGCGGCGGCCTCCAAGGCGGCAAAATTTTGGTATCGATACGGGGGATTTCGCGCCGAAGTGACGGGAAAAATCAAAACGGGACATATACATTTAATATATAAGGGAAATCCGTTACGTTTATATGATTTTTTCAACCGGCATAAAGCGGAATATTTAAAACGTTTAAAGCCTTTCACGGAGCGGATGGATGCACGCGGCGGAGGTATTTTGTCGGTTCAATTGGAAGATCAAACGCTTCACATTCCCGGATATTATGTAATTGGTTTTCAGTTTGATACGGTGGATTCCATGGGGGCAAATTTCATCAATACCGTTTTGGAGGAATGGGCGGAATATATGGAGGAGGATTATGCGCGAGAGTTCGGTGACGGAAATCTTGAAATTGTTTTACGAATTTTATCCAATTACAATCCTTCGTGCAAGGTTCGCGTAGAAGTGCAAGCGCCGGTAGAATCGCTGGAAACCGGCATGGCTCCGTATGAATATGTACAACGATTTAAGCTAGCGGTGGATATGGCGCGGGTAAATATTTTCCGTGCCGTGACGCATAATAAAGGCATCATGAACGGGGTGGACGCGGTGGTTTTGGCTACGGGAAACGATTTCCGTGCAGTGGAAGCCGGTGCACACGCTCATGCGGTTCGCGACGGTGTTTACCGCTCGTTATCGGAAGCGGAGGTGAGCGACGGAATTTTTCGTTTCGGAATGGAAATTCCGTTGGCACTGGGAACGGTGGGCGGTATGACACGCCTACATCCGATGGCACAAGTAGCTTTGGACATTTTACAGAATCCTTCGGCGGAAATGCTGATGAAAATCGTAGCGGCAACGGGATTGGCACAGAACTTTTCGGCAATTCATTCGCTCGTAACCGAAGGTATCCAAAAAGGGCACATGAAAATGCATTTGAATAATATTCTCCGGCAATTGGATGCCACGGAAGAGGAACGGCGTTTATTGCGTGATTATTTTACGAACAAAAAGGTTCATGTGAAAGGAGTTAAGGAAAAATTGGATGAAATCAGGCAAAAGAAGGATGAAAATTTCTAAATTGAGGCCAAAATCGAATATATGCATTCCCAAGCTTTGGATTTATTCAGTAACGGAAAAGTTTTAATCAGCGGAGAATTTTTGATTTTAAAGGGCGCCAAAGGCTTGTCGTTGCCGGTAAAATTCGGTCAACATATGAAAGTGGTTCCCGTAAAAAACGAAAGGCTTGAATGGATTAGCTTGCTTAATGACGGGAGCGAATGGTTGAATTTGGTGCTGACAAAAGACTTAAAGCGCATCATTTCGGTTAAACCCGAAAATGCCGGGAATGAAATACGTCAAATCCTGAAAATTGTCAAGCAATTGAACCCGGTTTTATTCGGGAGAGGATATAGAATTATTACCAAATTCGATTTCGATAAGGGATGGGGTTTGGGGACTTCCGCATCATTGATTTCCAATTTGTCCAAATGGGCGCAAATCAATCCGTTTGTTCTGCTCGATAAGACTTTTAACGGGAGCGGTTATGATGTGGTTACCTCCCTGTCGGGTAAACCTCTGGTTTTTCAACGAACCGGTATCGGCAGGACCTGGCAATTTGTGAAATTTAATCCGCCGTTTAAAAACCAAATGTATTTTATTTATTTGAATAAAAAACAACCGACCGTACAGGTAGTTAAGAAATTTCAAAAAGTTCAACCGCCTCAATCCATCGTTAAACGAATAACACAAATCACCGAAGATATGCTGGAAGCCAAAGACGCCTCGCATTTTTCGGAATTGATGGAGGAACACGAAGTGTTAACGGGCAAGGTTTTGCGCAAGAAACCGGTGAAGCAACGTTTGTTTGCCGACTATGATGGCGCGGTGAAAAGCTTAGGCGCATGGGGCGGTGACATGATTTTGGCCGTGGGCGGCAAAAAAACACCGGATTATTTCAAGGAAAAAGGCTATCAGGTGGTCTTCGGTTTTGACGAATTGATCAATCAAAAGTAAAATCGCAGTAAAGAAGAACGGCAAATGTTCCGGCAAAAATAAAGGAGCAATAATCTCGCTTCGCTTTGATCGCGATGCAAATCATAACAAATTATCCATACAGAAAAAAGCAATTTTTAAACATGATTTGTTTGTCTGATTAAGGAAAATCATTTATCTTTGCCACCGAGAAAGAAAAGCAAAAAATTATGTTGATTATTCCGGTAAAAGAAGGAGAATCCATCGATCGCGCATTAAAACGTTTCAAGCGCAAATTCGATAAAACGAAAATGATGCGTGAAATTCGCGAACGCATGCACTATACCAAACCATCCGTTAAACGACGACAACAAATTTTGCGTGCACGCTACCGTGAATTGAAGCGTCAAATGGAAGAATAATTCATAATCAGGTTAGGCTCGAAGCAAAAACATTTGCATAAAAGCAGGCAAATGATTAAATTAGTCCTGCTTATTTTGTTATTATGGCTATCGAAGCTTTTCTAAGCTATCTTCGCAAGGAACGAAACTATTCCGAAAAAACCGTTGAGGCTTATCGCCGCGATTTGGAAAGTTTTGCGGAATATATTCGGAATATTTATGACAAATCCCCGGTCAGGGTGAATGCACGCGATATCAGGCGGTGGCTAATGCATCTGAATTCAAAGGGTTTAAAAGCACGTTCGGTAAACCGTAAATTGACCGCTATACGCAGTTTTTATAAATTCTTATTCAAAACGGGGCAAATCAATTCCAATCCCGCAACGGGAATCAAAGGACTAAAGGTACCAAAGCATCATCAAATCCCCTACTCCACCGATGAAATGCGTCTGCTGTTGGATCAATTTACATTTAAACCCGGATTTAGCGGTTTACGCGACAAAGCCGTCCTGACCACTTTCTATGAAACCGGCATTCGCCGGGCCGAATTAATCGGGTTGACAATAAAAGACGTGGATTTATCCGGCGGCAAAATCAAAGTTAGAGGTAAAGGTAATAAAGAACGAATCATACCCTTACTTCCCGAACTACAAACGATTTTGAAGGAATATCTTAATCTCCGGCAGAAAAAATTCGGTGCTTCCGGTCATGAAGATCCGTTTTTTTTGACCGATTCCGGCAAAAAACTGTATGAAATGTTTGTATATCGTCTGATAAATCACTATATTGGCATAGTAAGTAATAAAGAAAAGAAAAGTCCGCATATGCTACGTCACAGTTTTGCGACACACATGCTCAATAACGGAGCCGACTTGAATACCATCAAGGAATTATTGGGACATTCGGGCTTAGCAGCCACGCAACATTATTTGCATACGGGCTTGGAAGAATTGAAAAATATTTACCGAAAAGCACATCCGCGGAGCAAAAAATCATAACCTTCTAAATAGATTTACTATGAGAGCACATTTTCATGCAGTTAATTTCGACGCCGATAAAAAACTATTGGCACTTATTCAAAAAAAACTCGACCGGCTGGACAAATTCAACGACCGTATCATTGATGCGGACATTTATTTGAAAGTCAATAATACGGGCAAACAAAACAAAACGGTTGAAGTGAAAGTCCACATTGCCGGTAATTCCTTGATTGTTAGCCGTGATGCAGAAACATTCGAAAAAGCCACCGATTTGGTATACGATGTGCTCAAACGACAACTCCGGAAGGAAAAAGAGAAAAAAACCGGTTAATTTCAATTATGAATAGTTGTAATAATAAGCCGGCTCAACAAGCCGGTTTTTTTATTTTATGATTTGAAACAGGGATTCTGTAAACTTAAATGATTATTTTTGAAGTGTTTATCGAATTTAAAAAGAAAAATCATGGGAACAGGATTTTATAAAATACCGAAAGCCAAGAACGAACCGGTGCTTTCCTATGCGCCCGGCACCCTCGAACGCGAAGCGGTTTTGAAAACCTATCGCGAATTATGGAACACTCATCTGGAAGTGCCTTTATTTATAGACGGTAAAGAAATTTTTACCGGAGACACGAAACCCATTCGACCGCCTCATGATCATCGGCATGTGGTGGGCGTTTTCCACCGTGCCGGCAAAGAACATGTGGAGCAAGCCATCGAATCGGCACTGAAAGCGCGCGCAAAGTGGGCGGCCATGCCCTGGGAACAACGCGTTTCGATTTTCTTGAAAGCCGCGGATTTGATTTCGGGGCCATATCGCGCCAGAATGAACGCCTCAACCATGATCGCTCAATCCAAAACCATACACCAAGCGGAAATCGATGCCGTGGCGGAATTGGCAGACTTCTGGCGGTTTAATGCGGAATATTTGCAACGAATTTACAGCGAACAACCGGCATCCTCCAAAGGCGTTTTCAACCGCATGGAATATCGTCCGCTGGAAGGTTTCATTTATGCCGTAACGCCCTTTAACTTCACTTCTATAGCCGGCAACTTACCGACCGCACCGGCTATGGCGGGAAATGTGGTTGTTTGGAAGCCTTCGGTATCACAAATGTATTCGGCCAAATTTATAATGGATGTTTTACGCGAAGCCGGCTTACCCGACGGTGTTATTAATATGGTAACCGGCAATGCTTCAAAAATCACCGAAGTAGTGCTCAGCCATCCCGATTTTTCAGGATTACACTATACGGGTTCCACCGCCGTATTTCAATACTTATGGAAAACCATTGGAGAGAATATATCCCAATACAAAACCTATCCGCGTATCGTTGGCGAAACCGGCGGAAAAGATTTCGTTTGGATGCATAGCAGCGCCGATCCGGTGGCGGTGGCAACGGCATTGGCACGCGGAGCTTTTGAATATCAAGGACAAAAATGTTCGGCGGCATCACGTGCCTATATTCCATCAAGCCGTTGGGAAGAAGTGCTCACCGAATTGAAAAAACAAATCGAAAGCATGCCAATGGGTGCGCCGGACGATTTTTCCAATTTCATCACGGCCGTCATCAATGAAGCTTCATTTAACAAATTGGCCGGTTATATTGAACAAGCCAAAAAAGACCCCGAAGTGGAAATCGTGATAGGCGGCGGCTATGACAAATCCAAAGGTTATTTCATCGAACCTACGGTTTTCCTCACCACCGATCCGCAATACGAAACCATGCGCGAAGAATTGTTCGGACCTATTCTGACGGTTTATGTTTATGACAACGAAAAATGGAAGGAAAGTCTCGACTTGGTGGATAACACATCGCCCTACGGACTCACCGGTGCCATTTTCGCCACCGACCGTCATGTCATCGATTACGCCACCAAACGCTTGGAAAATGCCGCCGGCAATTTTTACATTAACGACAAACCCACCGGTGCCATTGTCAATCAACAACCATTTGGCGGCGCAAGGGCATCCGGAACCAACGACAAAGCCGGTTCCATGTGGAATTTAATCAGATGGATTTCTCCTCGTGCCATCAAAGAAACCTTCGATCCACCGAAAGATTACCGTTATCCTTTCATGAACCGGGAATAAAATCCAAACTCTTTAGCGTGAACCTGCGGGACGAACGCTATCCGCAGGTTTTTTTTAATCTTTGGCATGTTTGAAACGGCGATGTATCCAATAATAAATTTCAGGCTGACGTTTAATGCTTTCTTCAAGCATATAAAAATACCTCTCTGTAATTTGGTAATCCGGAAACTCTCGAGGTGATAATGCCAACGGAGTGAGTTTTGCCTTGTAGTAACCTCTTTTTTCTTTTTTTATTTCCAAAAATAAAACAGGAATATCATATCGCTTTGCCAATTCTTCCGCTCCCGTATAAACCGGCACCTTATGCCCGAAAAAAGGATACCACATACGCGCTTTACGCGGAAGCGGATTTTGATCGCCCAAAAAACCGTAAGCAACTTTTTCCTTTTCTTCTTCCTTTCGAGCCATATAGCGGGTGGTTAGATAAGTGGGGACAAAATCAAAGCCGAATTTAGTGCGACTTCTTAACATATAGCGATTGATAAAAGGATTGGAAAGCGGTTTATAAACGGCCATGGGATGATGTTTAATTTGATCTTTAACGCCAATCACCCATTCCCAATTCCCTTGATGACCGCCATAAATAATCACCGACTTTCCTTGCTCGAAAAGAGCGTTCATCAGCTCGGGATTTTCAATCCGAAAATGTGGACGCAAATTTTTAGCGGAGATACTGAATGTTTTGATCATTTCCATGAAAAGATCCGATAAATGACGATAAAATTCCCTTTCGATTTCCAACAACTCTTCTTCGGATTTTTCGGGAAATGCCATTTTCAGATTATGCCTTACAATATCTTTTCGATACCCTATCACCTTGTATAAGATCCGATAAAAAAAATCGGAAAAAGCATACAAAATGGGAAAAGGCATTAATGAGAGCAACAAAATCAGCGGGCTTATTAAAAGAAAAACCGAAAATTGACCGATGCGCTTCATTAGTGCAAATATAAGGCTTTGATTTTTTTTGTAACTTTGAAAAAAAAATAATGTTAAAAGCCTTTAATGCATATAATACCTTGCTCATCATAGCACTAATTGTAATTTGGGCGTTTTATTTTTTTTCGTTCACATCGCGTTCTTCGGCTTATTCCATGACGCTCGGTCTTTTGGCAGGATTCATAATCGGTATGGGAACAATAAAATTATTAAAAAACAAAAGATAGTGATACGCCAAAAAATTGAATTCGGAGGGACGGACACAAGAATATATATAGCCGAAGAGGGTGAAGGCCGCATTTTATTTAATCTTCTTAACGAAAAGGAAAAAAATATGGTTTTTTCCAAGAAAACTCCTAGGAACCAACTGCAAGAGGCATTGAAAATATATGCCTTGAAAGAGCTTAAATTGGCGGATAAAATCGAGTATACGGATTCCGGTAAACCCTATTTAACAACCGGAGGACACATCTCAATCAGTCATTCGGGGCGTGCGGTTGCCATCACCACGGCGCCATTTCCCGTTGGAGTAGACATTCAAGAACACGATAACCGGATGTTTTCGCTAGCCGCTAAATTTCTTAACCGGGAAGATTACTTGCCCACCCCCGACACGGGCGAAGCACTTCACTGTATTTGGACGGCCAAGGAAGCAGTTTATAAGGCATGCGGCCGCGCCCGTATTTCATTTTCCAAAGACATCAAAATCATTTCTTCCGATACGGTGATTTGCCGCGACAAAACCTATCATTGGTATCACAAATGGTTGAAGGCTTATTTTCTTTCCATTGTTCACGAAAAAGGAAAATGGCGCACCATTCCTTACCGTTCAATCCAGTTTGGATAATTTTGCATAGCGCAATAGAAGCGTTTTAATACCTGTATTATCGAATTTTACTTTAGCCTTCATCTCGCTTCCTTCTCCCGAAATTTCCAGCACCGTGCCTTTTCCGAAACGTCCGTGCGAAACCCTGTCTCCCTCGGCAAAATCTATGGAAACGAACGATTCACCACCATTTGCCTTCGATAATTTTTTCAGACGCTTCGGGCGAATACTCGACGAGGGAGGAATATCCGTCCGGTAAGGCTTCGAGGGTCCCGGCTTACCCATAGGCAAATCGTTTTCAAACCGCGAAGGCTCCAGCAACGATCGCGCCCCTCCGGAAAATTTTTGCACCAAATCTTGCCTGTCCAGAAACTTATCGTCGATTTCGTCAATAAAACGGCTCGGCTCCGTATCGTAGAGTGTTCCCCAACGATAGCGCGTTCGAGCATATGTTAAAGTCAATTTTTTTTCCGCTCTAGTAATTCCCACATACAACAATCTTCTTTCTTCTTCCAAATCTTCTCTGCTTGTCATACTCATAGCCGATGGGAACAGGTTTTCTTCCAAACCGGTAATATACACATGCGGAAACTCCAATCCTTTTGCCATGTGAATGGTCATGAGAGTAATCCTGTCGGGATTTTCTTCGCTGTCTTTCCGGTCTAAATCCGAATAGAGTGCCACTTGTTGCAAAAAAGCCGTCAAAGAATCGTCGCCGTTTTCCAATTCCCGTTGTTCTTCGATAAAATCCTTCATGGCATTGAGCAATTCCTGAATATTTTCCACCCGGTTTATTCCTTCTTGCGTGCCTTCCTTCATGTATGCATCTTGCAATTTGGTGCGCTTGAATAATTCTTTGGTCAATTCATAGACATCCTTTTGTTCCGCCATGACTTGAAAACTACGAATCATAAAGGCGAAATTCACGAGTCGTTTACGCGTCCCGCCGTTCATTTCCAACTGTGATAAAACTCCCTGATTTTCAATCACTTCAAACAATGACATGTGTTCTTTGCGTGCCGCCACTTGCAACTTGTCGACGGTTGTTTGACCTATTTTTCGGGACGGGAAATTGACAATCCGCTTAAATGCTTCTTCGTCTTTTACGTTTACAATCAAGCGTAAATAAGCCAAAACATCTTTGATTTCCTTGCGTTGATAAAAAGATAATCCGCCGTAGATGCGATAAGGAAGATTGAAAGTGCGCAATGCCTGCTCCAAAGCCCTCGATTGGGAATTGGTGCGGTATAAAATGGCAAAATCTTTGTTGCTCAAACGATTTCGTAATTTGTTTTCGGCTATATCTTGCGCCACGAATCGCGCTTCTTCCGTGTCGTTTCCCGCCGCATAAACCTTGATTTTTTCTCCTTCGTCATTGGAAGTCCACAAATGTTTCTCGAGCCGGTTTCGGTTATGTTTAATCAAAGAGTTTCCGGCGCCTACAATGATTTTTGTAGAACGATAATTTTGTTCCAATTTATAAACCGTTGCTTCGGGATAATCCTTCTGAAAGTTAAGAATATTTTGGATATTAGCTCCGCGAAACGAATAAATGCTTTGTGCATCATCTCCCACCACGGAAATATTGCGGTGTAAATCGCCCAGTGCCCTGACAATCAAATATTGCGAATGATTCGTATCCTGGTATTCATCCACCAAAATATGCCGGAAATAACGCTGATATTTGGCCAAAACTTCCGGGTATAAAGCCAGCAATTCATTGGTCTTCAACAACAAATCATCAAAATCCATTGCACCGGATCGTAATAATTTGTCGTTATAAGCTCGATAAATCTCCAAAAATTCAGGTTGACGGCGTAAGTGATCCTGTTCGATCAATTCGGGTGTTTGCGCATATACCTTGGTGGTAATCAAATTGTTTTTCATCATGGAGATACGCGCCCTGACTTGCTTGGGTTTATAAATTTGCTTGTCCAAATTCATTTCGCGCAAAACGGCGGTAATGGCTTTTTCGGAATCTTCCTGATCGTAAATGGTAAATTGGTGGGGGTAACCCAATTTATCGGCTTCGCGACGAAGTATTTTGGCGAACACCGAATGAAAGGTTCCCATCCAAATATTGCGCGCTTCACTTTCGCCCACAATCATGGCGATACGCTCTTTCATCTCATTGGCGGCCTTGTTCGTAAAGGTCAAAGCGAGAATATGGAAAGGATCCACCCCTTGTTGCATTAGCCATGCAATGCGATAAGTCAAGACGCGAGTTTTCCCCGATCCGGCGCCGGCTACAATCATCATAGGCCCGCCGGGATGCGTCACGGCTTTATATTGTTCGGGGTTGAGAAGTTTTTCGAGTGTATTCAAGGCTTAAAATTCTTGCTGCAAAGATAAATTTTTTCAACCAAGACAAAAGGCATGATATGCCTTCCGCCCGCAAAAATTTCAATAAAATCCTTTACATTTGTGTTGATTCAAAAACTTCCGAAACATATGAAAAAGATTTTGCAAATCGGTGCGGGAAAATCCACTTCATACCTGATTAAATACCTTTCGGCACATACGGCAAAAGATAATTTCAGCTACACCATCATCGATAAAAATCTTTCCTTGGCCGAAAAAATAGCGGGAAACAATGCCATGGTAAAGTTGAAAACGGCCAATATTTTTGATGACAGCGAGAGGGAAGCGCTCATTTCATCGCACGATTTGATTATTTCCATGTTACCGGCACAATTGCATACGGTTGTAGCACGTGATGCATTACGCTACGGCAAACATTTGATAACGGCTTCCTACATTAGTGACGAAATGAAAGCATTGGACCCGGAAGTCAAAGCCAAAGGATTGATTTTTATGAATGAAATAGGCTTGGATCCCGGAATCGACCACATGAGCGCCATGCAAGTCATTAACCGGATTAAATCGGAAGGCGGCAAGATGATGCTTTTTGAATCCTTTACAGGCGGCTTGGTGGCACCCGAAAGCGACGATAACCTATGGCACTATAAATTTACATGGAACCCGCGTAATGTAGTATTGGCCGGCCAAGGCGGAGTTTCCAAATTTCTCCATGCAGGTCAATTCAAATATATCCCTTATCATCGATTATTCAGGCGAACGGAATTTTTGGACATAGAAAAATACGGCCGTTTTGAAGCCTATCCCAATCGCGATTCATTGAAATATCAAAAAATTTACGGACTTGAAGATGTCAAAACGCTTTATCGCGGCACCATTCGACGTGTCGGTTTTTCAAGAGCTTGGAATGTTTTCGTGCAATTAGGTATGACCGACGATACCTATATCATGGAAAACTCCGAAAACATGACCAAACGTGACTTTGTCAATGCTTTTCTACCGTATAGCCCCTATGATTCGGTGGAATTGAAATTGCGCTATTACCTCAAAATCGACCAAGACGACGAACTGTGGCTAAAATTGGAAGAATTGGATTTATTTGACGACACGCAAAAAATCGGGCTGAAAAATGCCACGCCGGCACAAATGCTTCAAAAAATTCTGGAGGACAAATGGCAATTGAAACCCGATGATAAAGACATGATTGTCATGTATCATAAATTCGGTTTTAATATCGAAGGCAAAAACCGTCAAATCGACTCGCATTTGGTTGTGATTGGCGAAGATCAAATCTATACGGCCATGGCCAAAACCGTAGGTTTACCCTTGGCGATTGCCGCACTGAAAATACTTAAGGGCGAAATCACCACGCCCGGTGTTCAATTACCCGTTTCTCCCGAAGTCTATGAACCGGTTCTGGAAGAACTCAAAAATTACGGAATTAACTTCCGGGAAAAAGAAGTTCCTTTTAAATGCTACAATCCCGAATTTACCATGGGATAATTTTTTTGCACTTGACCGGAATATAAAAATGTTATATATTTGCATCGTCAAATCGCGGAGTAGAGCAGTAGGTAGCTCGTCGGGCTCATAACCCGAAGGTCGCAGGTTCGAGTCCTGCCTCCGCTACTACAATAAGATTGCCGGAAAGCCGGCTTTTTTTTTTATAAAAGCCCGGATATGTTCATCACTTACGCGCTTTATTCAACTAAATTCAACAAAATTTACATCGGTTATACCTCACGCTTGGAAGCTCGAATTCTGGCGCATAATTTTCTGGACAAAAAAGGATGGACGCGCCGGTTTCGTCCTTGGATTTTGATATATTACGAAGAATTCGACGATAAAACCGCTGCCAAACGCCGCGAACGAACCCTGAAAAACGGTAAAATGCGTAAATGGTTATAGGAAAATTTTATTAATGGAGGAAGGTATTTTGATTGGCTCGCGGAGAAAAGAAAATTGAATAGCGCGCCGGGCTCATAATCCCGACTTCCGTCGGGACAAAGGTTTGAGTCCTGCCTCCGCTACTAAAAGAAGCAGTCATTAAATCTTCGGCCAGTTCCATTTTCCTGTTTTCCGCATCGGGACACCCGGAATGTATAAAATCAAAATGTAGCTTATCGGATATTAATAACAAAAAAATGTTAAAAAACGCGAAAAACAGCAAAGAATGGATTTCAACAAAAAAAAACTATGAAAATTCCCTGTTTCCGCCATGAAGTGGCTTGAAAATGAAAAATCAAAAACAGATTATTGATTTTCAATTATTTACGAATAAAAAAACCGCTAAAAAGTTTTGCCGGACAGCAGTGAACTATTTTATCAAATCACATAATGCAATACCCGCATGGCATCTACACAATGATGCCCCCAATGTGCTTTGAATCCGAATTTCAGTTGCCAAAGTGCATCTTCCACTGCTTCATTCGTTCCGATACGGTCGATTTTGTAAAGTTCTCTCTTTAGGTCGCGGTAAATGTCCGCCAAATCGTCTTGTAGCCATACTTGGACCGGTTTTTCCTTCCGGGAGGGATCAAATATTTTCCAATATACACCGTCATCTCCCGTATAAGAAAATACCGACTTATGTATTTTCATGATTTCGTCCTCGGGAACGAGGAAATCCGTTTCGCCGTCCGAGTGTACCAAGGTAATGTCTTTAAGCGAAAGGGCGGCCAGGTACAATTCCGCCAGGGTTTTGTGCATTTTCCGAAAAAATTCCTCATTCGTAAGGGTTTCGCTTTCCATCAAGGCCACGTATTGGCGCGCCGCTTTCAAGAAAGCCCGGGTGTCCGGGTCGTTTAGAAAGGTTTGAATATGTGGGGAGAGGGGTTTCATTGTTTTGTTTTATTTCCTAAAAATACCGACAAAAATTCTTTTTTCAAGTGTTGTGCAATGTTAATAAACGAGATGATATAGCTAATTGTTCGCCTAAATAAATGGCTTTTTTCTTTGCCGGCTTTATTTTGAAAGACCTTTTTTCTTTTCCTATGAAAATAATTTTTTCTCAGGAGTATGTTTATTGTATACATAATAAGATTGAATGGAGATAATTTATTTTATTTCTTTATCATAATTCCGGTTAAAAATTATAATTTTTTAATAAACAAATTCAATTAAAAGCTCGGAATTTTGGTAAATCTTATTAATGTATCCATTGATATATGTATAGGCATATGTAGTATTGTCAACTACTCCATTAGTTGAATAATAAGAACTTAAAGTAATGTTTTTTGACAGATAGAGCTCGAAGTTATAACTTGTATCGTATTCGTTTATTAACCAAAAATCCTTATATTCTTCATTAAATTTATTGACTTTGTTTAAATCGTATTCAATATCCAAATTCGATATAAGGTTATTATTATTGTCAAAAGTTTGTATACTTATTAAATTTTGATTATGCCAAGTAAATAATTTTTTACTATTTAAGTTATTTAAATCATCATAAAACTTTATGCTATCAATTTGATTTTGTGAATCATAATAAATTTCCCGTTTATTTGTTATGATCGAATTTCCAATATATTCAGTTATTGTTTCATAAATCATGTTGGATTGATATAAGAATTCATATTTCCAATGAATTTCTCCTGTTTGAGTTGATGTAATTCTTTTCTCAGAAATTTTCCCCGAAGGATTATAGAAAATTTGAATCTTCGTGTCATCAGATTCCAGCACACTTATTTTATTATTTTCGTATTTCACGTCAAAGGTTTTGGGAAAGGTAAATGAATAGTAAATTATCTTCTTAAGCTTAGTATTTTGAAGTTCAATATCACTGTCCTTTTTGCTACAGGAAAAAACAATCCCTATAAATAAACTCAAGAAAATCGCTCTTATTTGTTTTTTTACATTCATCTTTCGAGATGTTAAGAGGTTATATTTAATGGAGAACTTATATATACGTGTTTTTGTAAATTTATATGCCTTTTTCAATCCTTAAAAATATAAAAAATATTTCAACTTTTTTCGAAATGGGAGGAATTTCATCGCGTCGATTTGATGAGAACGGTCCTTAGTAGTGGTTCGGGTTTTGGTATTGATAAATTAAGTGTCCTTATTTAATCGAACGCCGGTACATATCCACCGGCCCGTCAGCCACCAATGGCATTTTCATGTAGAGGTATTCAAAGGCGCCTTTTTTTTCTATATAAACCTCCCATTCCTCTCCCGTAGTTTCACGGCGCAAAATAATGGAGGGTTCCGGAAGGCCCCATTCAAACTCCCTCAATCTATAAGTATCCTCTATCATCTTTCTGTTACGAATAATTTTCATACGTCTCCCGGGTAAAAAGTTCAGTTGTTCTTTCTTTCCTTTGACCGAAGTGCCCTCGGCGCCTTCCACGTAACTTTCGTAATGCTCCCATTTTCCCGAAAGCCTTTTCTCGAAACGGTCGAGATTCGTAAGAGTTTTGGATTTCTTTTTCTCAATCGTATCCTTAACCTTATCCGCAAAACCGGAAGCGGAAAGGTTTCGATTGGTTGTAAGCGTATCCGGATGGACCTTGCCTGTTATGTTTTTTGATTTTGTCTTGGTCTTGTTTAAGCTGGCATCCGTTTTCTCCGAACATGCGGATAATATGATAAGAAATATGATGAAGACTAAAATATAATTTCTCATCTTTTTTTTATTGACAAAATATATGGTTTTCTTTTTTCCTACACCAATTTGTAAATATCGATGCGCCTATTTTTATCGTCATCTACATTTTAAAGTCTTCGTTCATTTTTTAAAATTCGATTCCAATCTATAATTTTTTTGCGAATCATAACGCCGCTCTTTGAACCACCCGCCCGTTACGAATAACCCATACGAAATAGATGGTTTCGCAACCGTCCAAAATGCTGTGCATAATGTAATAAGTATTGCCGGTTTTAATGGTGCGGAATTTTAAATACCTGTATTTGTCCGATGCGTAAATGGATACATTCCGGTCGGAACGTATGATGGTATCGTGCTCAAAGTAATAGGCCAAGCCGTATAAATCTTGATATAATTCAGGAGACAGCGGTTTAATTTGCCCTTTCCAATTCAATTCGGTTCGTGCGATAAACGGGATTTCCTTGTAAGGGTAATCTTCGTTCAAAATTCCTCCGTCAAAGGGAATAATTCCTCCGGAAAGAAAAAAATCTTCCGGATTTTTGCCGGGTGGTCGCTCGGCGTGTTTGACATGAAAACGCAAATATACTTCGTAACCCCGGTAGGCCGGATAAGCGCAAATATCGCGCAAACGGGATGAATGAATGTAACCCCATTTATAAAATTTCGAAGCATTTTCCAAGGTGGTATCTTTTGGCCTCATGATACTAAATGGATGAGAGGGATAATACACCTGTACCCATCGCGGTTCTTCCGGCAATTCGTCCATATCCAATCCTACAACATATCCCGAAGGAAGACGGTCGATAATCCGTGCATGCATGTCCGCCGAATCGCGAACGTTTACGTATCCGTCTTTATCTTGAACAATCAACACACTGTACGGACAGAAGAAAGTATCCTTGACACGGGTCGTCTGTCCCCACGAATAATTTATAATGCTGAAAAAAACCGGTAAAAATAAATTTCTAATCATTGTATTTAATGTTGTATCAAAAAGGTAATATCCCCAAAAGTGTGTATGGAAGTTTGTTGATCCATTTCAAAGATAAAAAAATTTTTACAAAGTTTAATACCCGGCCGAACGGAGCGTAGCCGGCGTAGGAGGCGAAGCGAAGTTCGGCCG
>Ga0256834_1000390_pt1 | contig 31887 bp, 34 predicted proteins | sample 4281140metaG_FD_190536 | JGI IMG/M metagenome (GOLD analysis project Ga0256834, IMG submission 190536) | Hydrothermal vent microbial communities from East Pacific Rise, Pacific Ocean - 4281-140 | ecosystem: Environmental > Aquatic > Marine > Hydrothermal vents | place: Pacific Ocean: East...
ACTATCAGTGTAGATGCAAATGATACTGGCTCAGAACCAATCAGATACTTTAGAAGAACTATACAAAAACTCTAAATTTAATCTTTAGTAAACTTATTCATGTTATAATCTTTTATATTACAAAACTAAGGATTATTAATGAATATTTCATTAACAGGAAGACATTTAGAGCTTACAGAGCCAATCAAAAAACATATGAACTCCTCAATAGAGACACTTAACAAATATAACATGGATATAACAAGTGTGAACGTTGTAGCATCAGCTCAAACTAAAAAAGGTAAGGAACACTCAATGGTTGAGTTTGTTATCAATCTTGCTGGTAAAAATTCTATCATAATTAAACAAAACGATGAAGATTTATATGCATGTATAGATATCGCTATTGATCGTGCTCAAAAAGCTATGCGCCGTATGCATGACAAAGAGGTTGATCATCAAAAAGTTGGACTAAATGAGCTTAAATCACAAGTAAACAACGGTATAGATATAAAAAGAGAAGAGCTTTTAAATGAAGATGAAATAGTACCTGTAGAACTTGATCTTTATAAACCTCGTGAGCCTGAAGATGTTTTAAATGACTTAAAAGACAGTGGAAAAATGTTTGAAATCTTTTTAGACAATGACCAAAAAACTCGTGTACTTTACAAAAGAAATGATGGTAAATTCGGGCTTTACTAATGCCTTTGGCTTGAGCGTATGGAATATTTTTTTAAAAAATGTTCACGGGAGCTCAAAGTAGAGCCAAGGGTAGTTCTATCTCAAAGAGATAGAACTAAACAACTAAGTCAAATTTTACTTTTGCAACTATCTCCTCATCTTCACCCATATCAACCCATCTGAACTGTTTACCACTTTGAGAACTCCCCTTTAGTAAATCACCACCTTTTCTATATTTTAAATCTAAATTTGCTATATCAAAACCACTACTAGTTTGACAAAATTTATCCAACCTTTTACTTGAGTTTTGATTTGTATATAAGTAACAGTACCCTTTAAGCCCTGTACGGCTCACACGACCACGAAGTTGATGAAGGGTTGAGAGTCCTAATCTCTCAGCTCCCACTATAACCACCGTGCTTAAGCGTGGCAGAGATATACCAACCTCAACAACAGTTGTAGCTATTAAAATATCTCCATCTTTTGAAAAGTCAAATAACACTTGTTCTTTATCTTTATCTTTTCCATGTGTTACATATACATTTTTAAAATTTTTCTCCCAATACCCACGTGCTTCATCAATACTTTGATACTCTAAAACTTCACTTTGCTCAACAAGCGGATAAACTAAAAGGACTTGATTACCCTTTTGAATCTCCTCTTTAATATGTATTAGTAAATCTGAAAAATCATTCTTATGGATAACTTTGCTTGTTATATCTTTTTTAAAAGGGGTAGTGGTTATCAAACTTACATCTATATTTGCTGTTTCTATCATAGCTAATGTTCTAGGAATTGGAGTTGCAGAGAATTGTAAAAAATGTGGTCTTTGCCCCTCTTTATTTGTACTATCACTAGAGGTTACTAGTTTTTCAAGCATATTTCTTTGTTGTGTTCCAAAACGATGTTGCTCATCAACCATGACAAGTCCAGCTTTTGGTAGATCTCTATACAACAAAGCGTGTGTACCTATGATAAAATCATACTCATGCAAAGAGATTTTTTTACTTGTTTTGTTTGTTACAAGTATTGTTTTTAAACTTGGATTATATTTTTTTGCTTCATCAAAAAGTTGATTTGCAAGTATTGTTGTTGGTGCCATCAAAATTGAACGATTTACTCCCATCATAAAAGCAGAAGCCAAAATAACCATAGTTTTTCCACTCCCAACATCACCAACTACCATCCTTTTAGCTGCAACATCTTTAGAAAAATCTACTTTTATATCTTTAATGGTCTCTATCTGTTTTTTAGTAAGCTCAAATGGTAAAGTTTTTGCCCACTCTTCATAGTTATAATCTCCACATACTATAGTTTTAAAATACCTTCTTTTGGAAGATAATTGCTTCATATATAAATAAAGTTCTGTATATTTTAAAGCATATAAAGTTTTTTCATCAATCTCTTTTAGATTAATGATTTTATCTTTTGTAAAATGAATATTTAGCAGCTCTTCACTAATATCGTTAGGTATCCCCTCCTCTACTAATTTTTCTTTAGTTAGATTTGCCTTAATAAATTTACCCATAACATCAGTTCTTAATTTTGTTTTATATTTTGGCATAATTGTGCCAACATTAAGTACTTTTTTTGGCATATTTATACTGCATTGACCCATCTTACACTCACACATACCGAAAAAATAATCTCTATCTCCAATATTAAACTGGTGTATCATATATGGCTTTGGATGAAACAAAACACCTGTAATTTTATGTCCAAAATTATGAGCATAAAAAATAATTTGAATAGAATTTTTACCTCTGTATACTGATTCTATAGTTGCATCTATAACTTGTGGTGTGTGTGGGATTAGTTTATCATTTAGACGGAGGTCTTCATAGGTATGTGGGATTATAAGGGAGAGTTCACCCAAAGATGAGATATTTAATTTTTTAAATTTTTCCTCTACATCTTTTGTAAAACTCATAAGTTTACCTTTTTTTTAAGTTATATTAAAACTATAACCTAAAAAGTAAACAAATAAAAAATATATGTCAAATTGACATATATTACTTAGTTACTATTGCAAAACTAAGCTCTAAAATCTCTTTATGACTTTTAATATACTCATTTAAATCTTCTAATTTAAGGGTTTTAATCTTTTGTAACTCTTGAGTTGAATAACCAAATTCATGTCCACGGTAATACTCTTGAAAGGTGCGTGAAAGTCTTTGACTCATAGTCTCTACTCTCAAAGGTTCACTACCTAGTAAAAACTTTTTAGTTTGTTCTAGCTCCTCTTTGGTAACACCATTTTTTACAAAATTTGTTATAACCTCTTGCACGGTTTTTTTTGCTTCATCTAAAGATTCTAGCTTTGTTTGAAGATAACCACTCATATATGAAGATGATTTATTTACATTAAAACTTGCATAAGTTGAATAAGCTAGACCTTTTTTAACACGAACCTCTTCCATCAACCTACTTCCAAATCCACCAGCACCTAAAATAAAAGCAGCTACTCGAGATTTATATGTATCTTCAGATGATACTTCCATATTATATGGTGATCCAAAATAAAGATAAGCTTGCTGTGTCTCTCTTTTTAAAATTACCTCTTTTGGAGTTTTTCGAACTTCATAATTTTTTAAAGGCTCCATTTTACCCTTTGGCATATAAGATATAAGGGTTTGAAGCTTTTGTTTTACTTCATTCACATCTACATCTCCACCAATCACAACTATAAGTCTAGAACTAACTATATGCTCATCTATAAATTTTTGTACATCATCTAATTTTATTGTTTTTATACTTTGTATTGTTCCAGAGGTTGGATTTGCAAGTGGTGTACCCTTAAATAAAACACTTTTTAACTCATTACCAGCTACATAATCAAAGTTGTTTTCTTTTGAGCTTAATTGTCCAACTAGTGTAGTTTGAACTTTAGTTAAAACCTCTTGAGTGATATTTGGATCTTTAAGCAGTGCATCAAAATAACTCAATGCTTCATCAAATTCATCACTTAAACATGACAGCTCCATCACAAAAGTCTCACGACCTGTTGATGCTGATATATGAATAGCTCTTGATTCAAGAAGCTCCGCAAATTGTGTTGAGCCTAACTTTTTTGTACCCTCACCCATAACTTTAGCACTAAATTTTGCCAAACCAGGGATTTTTGTATCAGTTATACTTCCAGAATTTTGAAATATAAACTGCATATTTATAAGTGGTAATCTTTTATCACTCTCAAAAATTACTGGTATCTCAAAGCCATTTGTTTTTATATATTCTATTTGTGCTGCCATTAAAAATTGTCCTAGTATTAATATTGATATAATTATTTTTTTCATTAAAATCTCTCTAGTATTTCATAAGCTGTATTGCGGACGCACGGTATCTCTCCAACATCACGAATTAGATGTATCATCTCATCTTGTGCCATACTAAAGTTTGCACCCGCACTACTTACAACATTTTCTTCCATCATAGTTGAGCCTAAATCATTTGCTCCAAATTTTAAAGCCATCTGTCCAATATATGGACCTTGTGTTACCCAAGAAGATTGAATATTTACCACATTATCAAGATAAAGTCTCGCTACTGCTAAAAGTCTAAGGTAACGGTTTGAAGATGGTTTATCCATATCTGGAATCTGAGCCAAAAGTTCAGTGTTATCACCTTGAAAACTCCACATTATAAAAGCACGAAAACCACCTGTTTCATCTTGAAGTTTACGCACCATATCAAAATGCTCAATTATATCTTCATCACTCTCAATCGTTCCATACATCATTGTTGCTGTACTCATTATGCCTAACTTATGAGCTTTTCTATGAATATCTATCCACACATCGCTATCTATCTTTTTTGGTGCAATGATGTCACGAACCTCATCTGAAAGTATTTCAGCTCCAGCACCTGGTATAGAAGCAAGACCTTTAGCCTTTAATCTCTCCAATACCTCTTCAATACTTATACGAGAAATTTTAGCTATAAAATCAATCTCAATAGATGAAAATCCATGTATAGTAATAGTAGGATATTTAGTATGGATATGCTCAACTAAATCTTCATACCACTCTATTTTAAGTTTTGGATGTACCCCACCCTGAAAGAGAATCTGAGTTCCACCAATTTCTAAAAGTTCATCTATTTTTTTATCAATCTCTTGAAATGTTAATACATACGCATCCGCGTCTTTTTCATGCCTATAAAATGCACAAAATTTACAATCAACCCAACATATATTAGTATAGTTAATATTTCTATCTACTACAAATGTTGTAACACCTTTTGGATGTAACTCTTTTTTTCTTTCACTTGCCATTTTTCCTAACTCTAGTAAGTCAGCATTTTGCATTAAATCAAGAGCTTTTTCTTTAGTTAATCTTTGCATATATACTCTAGTTTATTCAGCAGGTGTAACTGTATCTTTTGAGATAGCATCTAAAACACCATTGATAAACCTAGGTGATTGTTCTGTACCAAAAGCTTTTGTAATCTCTACAGCTTCATTTATAACTACAGCAGAGTCAAGATCACCAAAAAGAATCTCAAAACTAGCTAATCTTAGAGTAGCTCTCTCAATACTACCAAGTCTCTCAAAATCCCAATCTTTTAAATGTTTAATAATTGCCGCATCACATGCTTCAATATTTTCAAGCACACCCTCATAAAGACCTAATGCAAAATCTTTTTGTTTGTTACGGATTTTTTTCTCCTCAAGTATCTCACTTGTATGTTCAGCAATATTTCCATTTCCTAAATCATAAGCATATAGTAATGATACTACTGCCATCCTTGCATGATGTCTAGTTGCCATAATTTATTTTCCTTAGATTTATATTCTGCTTCGTAAGAAGCTAGCTTTAGTCGTCTCAGCGGCGCAAGCGAAGTAAAAGGGACTTTGTTCCTTTTACGGACTTATTAAATGGATTCGTAAAGGTCAAGCATCTCGATAACAGTAGTCATCGCTTCAAACCCTTTGTTTCCAGCTTTTGTACCAGCACGCTCTATTGCTTGCTCAATTGTATCAGTAGTAAGCAATCCAAAACTAACTGGTTTTTGGTATTTTAAACTCATAGTAGCAATCCCTTTTGTAGCTTCAGCAGATACATAGTCAAAGTGAGGAGTAGCACCACGAATAACTGCACCTAATGCACAAATAGCATCATATCTTCCACTTGCTAATAATTTATCAACTATCATTGGAAGCTCAAACGCACCTGGAACTATTACATGTTCAACATCACCATCATCTCCACCATGACGATCAAACGCATCTTTTGCACCCTCAACTAAACGGTCAACTATAAAATGGTTCCATCTTGTACTTACTATTGCTATTTTTTTACCATTTATTACTTTTAAATTACCTTCAATTAATTTCATATTGTCTCCTTAAATTTTTTGTATTTGTTTGATTTTTTCTATTAGAATTTCTAATTCATCTAACTTAATCATATTTGGTCCATCACTTTTTGCGACACTTGGGTCAAAATGTGTCTCCATAAAAAAACCATCAACTCCAACAGCCGCTGCACCTTTTGCCAAGTATGGAACCATTGAACTATCTCCACCTGTTTTACCATCTTGAGCAGTTGGCATCTGAACAGAGTGAGTCGCATCAAATATAACTGGTGCAAATTTTCTCATAGTTACTAAATTTCTCATATCTACTACCATGTTTCCATATCCAAAAGAGTTACCTCTCTCACATAAAAAGACACCGTGTTTTTTAGAGTTCTCATAAGTTGCAACACTGCAACCACGAGTTTGTAAAACTTTTAAAACAGGATACTCCATTGCAGAGCCACTTAAAAATTGCCCTTTTTTGATATTTACTTTTCTTTGAGTTTTTGCACATGCTACAAGCAAATCAGTTTGGCGACATAAAAAAGCTGGGATTTGCAACATATCTACAACTTCTGCTACTTGTGCAACTTGAGTAGACTCATGTACATCTGTAACTATTTTATAACCAAATTCCTCTTTGACTTTTTGAAGTATTTTTAAACCCTCATCAATCCCAAGTCCACGAAATGACTCTAAAGATGTACGATTTGCTTTATCAAAACTAGCTTTAAAATAAAAATCAATATTTTCATCTTTATGATATTTTTCTAATGACGAAGCTATTTTTAAAATATTTTCTTCACTCTCAATAACACAAGGTCCAGTTAATAATGTCATATATTTCCTCTATAGTGAAAAAAATCACTGCTTTAAAATAAAAAGAGATTATAACATAATGAATTATTACTTAGCTTTAGCTACCATAATTCCAGCTAAAACTATAAGTGTAATTCCACATAAATTAAGAAAACTTGGAAGGCTGTCTCCTAGTAATATACCAAGCATAATTGCAAAAACAATATTTGTATATGAAACTGCCCCCACTATCCCCGCTTTTGTCTCTCCATAAGCTTTTGTCATATATATTTGAGATAATGTACCTAATAATCCAAGTGCTAAAACATATACCCAAACTATACCTTGAGGCATAACAAATTCACCCATCATAAAATCTAAACTTGAGATGTGAATATACTCTGATAATACAAATAAAACAATGGGTCCAATGGTTCCAGTAAGTGTAAAAGATAAAACTATTGTACGAGTATCATAATATTTTTGCAATTCACGAACAGAGGTATAAGCTAGGGCCGCTCCAATCCCACTAAAAATTCCAAGCAAATCATATTTTGTAAAACCTAAATTTGGTTGTGTGATTAGAAGAATTCCACCAAAACCTATAAAAACTGCCATCCAAGCTTTTAATGGTAGTTTTTCTCTTAAAAAAAACCAAGCAAATATAGCTGTGAAAATAGGTGCTGTTTTACTAAATGTTACAGCATCACCTAGTGAAATATTTGCAATATTATAAAAATACGCAAGCAATGCGCTAAAACCCATAAATCCGCGAAAAAAGAGCAAAAAAGGTCTCCCTCCCCGCTGAATCATGGGAGTTTTATATACAGCATAACCTATAGTTAAAACCCCAAAAACATTTCTAAAAAAAACTACTTCTAACGATGGCATATGCTCCGAAGCAAGTTTGGCAAAAGCTCCCATAAAAGCAAAAAGTATTGAAGCTATCAACATATACTTAACACCATTGTTTATATTTTTAATTCTATTCATAATTGCAATTATACCAATCTATTTACTTCACTACTTTATAATTGCAATTACAAAGGAAAATAATGGGAAATTTAATAATTTTTGCAGTAGTTGGTTATATACTCTATATTGTATTTAAAAGTTATGCACGTTATACAAACTATTCAAAACAAGCATTTAAAAACTTTTCTGTATCACATGAAAATCTTGCAAAAAGTGATTTAGGGCTTTTTGTAGCCCTTGCTGCTAAAGTTGCAAAAGCTGATGGAAAAATTGATAAACTTGAAGCTCAACTTATAGGGTTACTGTTTGATGATATAGCTACAGTATTTCCAGAGCCACAAAAAACCAGAGATATTTTAAAACAAATTTTTGATGAAGAAAAAGAGCGTAAAGATGATATTGAAAGAATCGCTTCTACTTTAGGCAATGCAATAAAAAGAGATAAAGCTAAACAACAACAATTTATGGGATTTTTAATACAGTTGGCTTTTGTTGATGGTAGTGTAAGTGAGAGTGAAGATGAAATCCTCCAAACAATAGCTGAGGCATTTCAGCTAGATCCAGATACTTACCATGCGATGTTTGATAAATTTGAAAAGATGATGCAAAATATTACTCCAAAGGTAAATATAGACGATGCTTATAAACTTTTGGGGATAAATAAAGATGATGATATGAGTGTTATTAAAAAAGCATACAGAAAACTAATTCGCCAATATCACCCTGATATTATTAAATCTCAAGGAAAAAGTGAAGAGTATATGCAAGAAGCGACCGCAAAAACACAAGAGATAAATCAAGCTTATGAGATGATAAAAGAGTTTAAAAAGTAATTTAAAAATTATTTAACATTAAAATCTTTTTCCCAAAAAAATTCTATCCACTCATTTGCTTCATTTATCCAAAAATGAGGCTCATAAATGGAGGTTTTTTTATAAAAAAGAGCTGCACTTTTAAACTCTATATCTTTATTTTCACACTCTAGCAATTCCATAATAGCTTTAAATGTCTCACCACTATCAGCTATATCATCAACAACTAATACACGCGAGACATCCTTAAATTCACATCTATTAAAGATTGTAATATTGTCTCTTTTATCTGTTTTATCATAAAGTTCAGTTCTTAAACTTTGAACATTTCGTATATCTAACCCCTCTGCCATAAGATGAGCAATTGTAAGCCCACCACGAGCAATAGCTACTATTGCATCTGGATTATATTCTTTTACTTTATTGATTAGTTCATTTGTATCTTGTTTAAAATTTTCATAACTATAATATTTCATAGATAAAATTATACCAATTAAGTTTTATTTAAAGCTTTTATAGGGTATGATTAAGGTATATAATCTAAGGAATACAGTGTATAAGTATATTTTAATTGCAATTATTACTACTTTTTTTATTGGATGCTCAACTTCTAATCAAAAAAAATCAGCACACTACTATACAGCTCCTGCGCAAAATTTTAATTTTTTATATGCATCTGGTTCAGGAAAAAGTAAATTAAAAGCTAAAAACAATGCAATTTCAAACCTAAGAGTTAAAATTAATAATACTTTAGACAAAGCATTTTTAGACAAAACTACCAAATTGAAAATAGCACAAGAACAAGATATTAAACAAATACTTAAAGAGAATGAAATATTTTCAAAGACCATAACTATGTTTGGTCTAAGAGTTGAAAAAGCAACTATACATAAAAAAGAGTATACCATTTTGGTTAGATTACCAAAAAGTTTTGTTTTTGATTATGCAAATAAAATATTTACTAAAAAAATGAAAGCCTCTAAGCAAAGATATGAAATATATAAAGACAAAATTTCTATTACAAAATATATGTATCTTTTAGAAGAGTTGCCACATTATTATAAATTGGCAACTCTGCTTGAAGCAAAAAAAATGGCATACATAACTTACAATACTAAAAAAGAAGCTGAGTATTTAAATGAAATAGGGAGTGAATTTTTTAGATTGAAACAAAGTGTCAGTCTATATATTTTCAGTGATGTCAACTCAAAGGTATTCGCTTTAAATATAAAAAATGCAATTATTGCTAGTGGTCTAACCGTTAGCTCAAAACCACTAGATAACAACCATTTTAATCTATTTATCTCTTCTCAAACAACTAATTCGCAAGATTATGACTTCAACAAAGCTAAGACATTAATTAAATATAGAACTTTTGATCAAAATAAAAAAGAGATTGCTTTTAGACAACATACATTTGTAAGTAAATCAAGAGTATCCCATTTAGATGCTAAAAAACAATCTACTTTTTATGTAAAAAACAAAATTAGAAAACTTGGTGTTTATGATTTTATCGGCTTGTATTAATTAATAAATGTAATTTAAGACTATAATAGATATAATTTATCTATATTATCCTAAGGAAATCAATATGAATAAGACTATTAGTTCAATTGCTATAGCGTGTTTAACAGCTGCAATAATTACAGGATGTGGAGATAAAGATCCTGTACCTGGAGATGATTTTGAGTGTAAACAAGAAAATGTTCTTGCACCAAAATGGACTTGTGTGCCAGAAGTTAAAGGGTCATATGCTGGTGTTGGGGTAGCTCAAAAGAGTGCCGCTGGGATGGGATATATGAGAAAAGTTGCAGCTGCTAATGGTCGATCTGATTTAGCACAACAAATCAAGTCTCAAATTAAAGACAAATTTGAATCTTTTACTAGTACTACAGGTGTTAGTGATGCTGAAACCGTAGATCAAGCTACAGCTGCTGTTACAAAACAAGTTGCAAAAGTTGACTTAGAAGATTCAAAAGGTGTTGATGTTTGGACATCTCCATCAGGTTCACTTTATATGTTAGTAACTGTCCCTGAAGCTACCGTAAATAATGTTGTAAAAAATACGGTTAAGACTAGTTTCAAAAATGAAAATGCTTTGTGGCAAAAATTTCAATTAAAAAATGCTTTAGAGGAGCTTGATAAAGAATTTCCCTCTGATTAACTTTTATTACTCCCTTTGGGAGTAAGTATCCCCTCAATATAAAAATATCTTTAATTTAGATATAATTCCATTAATATTTAAACTATAAAGATACATAGCAAAAATTCTATTCTTCTCCGGCTACATTTACTGCGTAAAAGTGCTCGTCAAAGAAATCTACACTGCAAGAGGCATACTATGAAAAAAATCGCCATTATTGGTCGTCCAAATGTTGGAAAAAGCTCACTATTTAACCGCTTAGTAAAAAAAAGAGATGCAATCACATCTGATTTAGCAGGAACAACACGTGATGTAAAAAGAAGAGATGTGGTAATAAATAACAAGCGTGCCCTTCTTTTAGATACTGGTGGATTAGATAAAGGTTGTGAACTATTTGATAAGATTAAAGAGATGTCTCTTAAAGCTGCATATAAAGCTGATATTATCCTTTATATGGTTGATGGTAAGGGTATCCCTGAAGATGAAGATAAAAAACTTTTTTATGAGCTTCAAACTCTTGGTAAAGATGTAGCCCTTGTAGTAAACAAGATAGACAACGATAAGATGAAAGAGAAACTTTGGGATTTTTATGAGTTTGGATGTGATGCTATTTTTGGTATATCAGTATCTCATAACCGTGGAACAGTTGACTTACTAGAATGGATAGCTAAACAAATCCCAGATGAAGATATCCTAAAAGAAGAAGATGATGATGAAGAGATAGAGATTATCGTTCCAGAAATAGACGATATGAGCGATGAAGATTTCTTTAATGAGATAGAAGACGAAGAGGATGATGGTTATTTTCATCAAGCTATGTTCTTAGATGAAGAAGCTGTTGTTGATAACTCTATATTTGCACAAAATGACAAAATAAAAGAGTTTAATGAAGAAGATGTTAACCATATTAAAATCGCAATTATTGGTCGAACTAATGTTGGAAAAAGCTCACTTTTAAATGCACTTCTTGGAGAGGAACGCTCTGTTGTTTCTTCTGTTGCAGGAACAACCATAGACCCAATTGATGAGACAATAGATTACAAAGACAAACAACTCACCTTTGTAGACACAGCTGGTCTTCGTCGTCGTGGTAGAATTTTAGGAATTGAAAAATATGCCCTTATGCGAACAAAAGAGATGTTGGAAAATTCAAATATGGCTCTTGTTGTTCTTGATGCGAGCGAACCATTTCTAGATCTCGATGAAAAAATAGCTGGCTTAGTTGATGAAAATAGGCTTGCATGTATTATTGTTTTAAACAAATGGGATATTTCAGACAAAGAGAATCATGAAAAAATTATTTTAGATATTCGTGATCGGTTTAAGTTTTTAGCTTATGCACCAATTATCACCCTTTCTGCAAAAAGCCATCAAAGGGTTGATAAACTCCATGATATGATTTTAGAGATAAACGACAACTATTCTCAACGCATCACAACTTCACAACTAAATGCGGTGATGGACAAAGCACTTCAAAGGCATCAACTTCCAACTATGCATGGTCAAGTTATTCGTATTTTCTATACTACTCAATACGAAACTCGACCACCAAAAATAGCTATAGTTATGAACAAACCAAAAGGGCTTCATTTTACTTATAGAAGATATTTGACAAATAAATTAAGGGAAGCTTTTAACTTTGCAGGGACTCCATTACTTTTTAAAGCTAAAAAGCGTGGAGAGAAATAATGCCCTCGGCTTTGAGTGAAGTGAACATTTTTGCCTTAAGCTTCAATGTAAGGAATGTTTTTCACAGAAAAATGTTTACTGGAATTGAAAAAAAGCTTATGGTAAAAATGTTCAACGTAACTCAAAACAGAGCAGAGGGTAGTTCCAAAACTATTTAGTTTTGGAAGCAAGAAAAGCCGAAGAACCCAAATCTCTTTTTCATCTTCGATGAATATTTTATGGAGATTAGGGCTTAAAAATCACAAAATAAACAATTACTAAAAGCAGTAATGTTGGTACTTCATTATAAACTCTGAAAAATTTTCCACTTTTTTGACAATCATCTTTTAAAAACTTTTGTCTGAAATGTCCCATTGAGTAAAAATATCCTATCATAATTGCAACAAATAACATCTTTATATGCAACCACCCATTACCACTAAAACCTATTTCATAAGATAAATAAAAACCACTTAATACAGTTGTCCACATTGCAGGGATTCCTATATATAGATAGATTTTTTTCTCCATTATTTTCACTACTTCTACAAAACCTTTATTATCAATATTTTCTGCATGATAAACAAAAAGTCTTGGCATATAAAATAGCACAGCCATCCATGAAGTAAACGAAAGTATGTGAAACCATAATATCCAATTATACATATATACCTTTTAGCTTATGAATCTAATGTTTCTAAATCTTTGATAGATCCAGACTGATGGGAAACTACTTTATCATGTAGTCTTCGAAGTGCTTTTGTAGCACGCTCAATCGCTAAATCTATAGCTGCGTCCAAATTATCATCACTCTGAGAGATAATAACTGGCTGTGCATGAGCAACACGAATATCAAACTCTATTGAGACACCTTTTTTTTCTGCTCTTAGGTGCACATTGACTGAAGTAATATCTAGTGAGTATTTTGTAAAGCTATCAATTGCCGATTGAATATGGGCTCTTGTACTAGCATGAAGTGTAATATCTTTTGCTTGAATTTGAACATTCATTATAAATCCTTTTAGTGAAAATCCCTATGTGGGCTAAATTTTATTTTTATCTATAAAGAAGGAATCTAGCCATTCTTTATTAATTAAATGATAACACTTTTAACATTTACTTTTTATTATATTAGATATAATGTCAAAAAAAATATTTAATTTATTGGAGTTATAAAATGAGAGTCTTAACAGGTATTCAACCCTCTGGTGATTTACATATAGGGAACTATTTTGGTTCTATAAAACAGATGGTTGAGGCTCAAAAAACAAGTAATACTTTTGCTTTTATTGCAAATTACCATGCAATGACTAGTGTATCAGATGGAAATAAGTTAAGTGAACTTACTATGCAGTGTGCTACTGATTTTTTAGCTTTAGGGATAGATCCTGAAAAGTCAACTTTTTGGGTTCAATCAGATGTAAAAGAAGTTTTAGAACTCTACTGGATTCTTTCATCATTCACACCCATGGGACTTCTGGAGCGTGCTCATAGCTACAAAGACAAAACTGCTCGTGGAATTGCCTCAAATCACTCACTTTTTTCTTATCCTGTTTTAATGGCAGCAGATATCTTACTTTTTGGCGCAGAAGTTGTCCCTGTTGGGAAAGATCAAATTCAACATGTTGAGATAGCTCGTGATATTGCAACTAAGTTTAATAATAAATATGGTGACATTTTAGTGATACCAGAATTTCGTATTCAAGAAGAGGTACAAACAGTTCCAGGGATAGATGGGCAAAAAATGTCTAAGAGTTATGCAAATATTATAAATATCTTTGGTGAAGAAAAAAAACAACTCAAAACTATTAAAAAAATTGTTACTGAAAATGTGGCAATGGAAGAACCAAAAGAGTATAAAAACTGTAATGTTTACAACATGGCAAAACTATTTTTAGAGGGAGATAATCTTAAAGAGCTTCAAGATAGATATAAACGAGGTGGAGAGGGACACGGACATTTTAAAATCTATCTTGGTGAAGTTATGTGGGAATATTTTAGAGAGTTTAGAGAAAAACGTGAGTATTATGAGAAAAATCAAAATGAAGTAAGGGAGATTTTAAAGATTGGAGCAACTAAAGCACAAAATCTTGCAATGCCAACTATTGAAAAGATAAGAGCTGCTACTGGGATTAAATATTAATACTTTTTCATAAAATTATATTATTCCTTATTTATTTGTTATAATCTTTTCAGTTTATAACAAAAGGAAATAATATGTTTAGATTTCTCACAATAGAAAAAAGACTAAAACTACTTGTTTTTATCACTTTTTTTGGGCTTGCATCACTCATTGTAATATCATATTACAAAGATTCAAAAACCACAACACTTATAAAATTTTCTGAAGATATGTTACATTTAGAAGTTTTAACACTTCAAGAAAGACGAAGTGAAAAAGATTTTATAATGAGAAATAAAATTAAATATGTAGATAAATTCAATAAAAATATCTCTAAAATTGATGCTACACTTAAATCTATACATGAAGAGATGATACTTTTAAAAATTGATACTAAAGAATTAGTTCAATTACAACAACTATATAAAATGTACGCATCAAACTTCAATGACCTTGTTAATACTTATAAAACAATTGGACTAGATAGTAAAAGTGGTCTAAGAGGTAAAATGAGAACTGCAATTCATGATGCAGAAGAAACAGCATTTTCTTTAAATAACACAGATTTAAGATCTCAAATACTTCAACTCAGAAGAAATGAAAAAGATTTTTTAATGAGAAAAGATCCTAAATATATAAATAAACATGCTAAAAATTCAACTGAACTTATAAAATATATTAAAAAATCAAAAATACCAACAAAAACAAAAACAAAACTTTTAAAACAAATATCTACCTACAAACAAAGTTTTAAAGATATCTCAGCTGCATATAAAAAACTTGGCTTTAATGAAAAACTAGGAATTCAAGGAGCAATGCGCTCTACGGTTCATGAAACAGAAAATCTTTTAAAAGAAATAGAAATAAGTGGTACAAAAAAAATTACTAATATGCTTAATAATATTGAAAATTTATACTATACCTTTTTTATCACTTTAGTACTATTAATTGCAACTATTGGATTCTATATATCACGCAGTATTGTCTCTGCATTAAAAAACATTACTAACCAAATCGCCTCAAATAAAAATGATTTAACTCAGCGTTATACACATAAGAATAATGATGAAATAAAAGTTATGATAGATGCGTTAAATGATTTTATGTCTAAACTAAAAACTACCTTAGAATCATCTAAGTTATCAAGTATAGAAAATGTATCTGTCTCAGCAAAATTATTTAAAACAGCTAATAAAATTGGTAAAAATATAGAAAAATCAACCACAATTGTAAATACGACAACAAGTGAGGCGGAAAATATACAAACAGATTTAGATAGCACCATTGAATTAAGTGAAGCTGTACATAAAAAGATTAGTACCACTGCAGAAAATATTGATGAAGTATCTACTCAATATGAGATTTTAATAGGTAAGATTAAAAATTCAGCAAACGTTGAATATTCTCTTGCTGAAAAATTAAATACTTTATCAAGTGATGCAGAAAACGTAAAAGAGATTTTAACAGTAATTAGTGATATTGCAGATCAAACAAACTTATTAGCTTTAAATGCTGCAATAGAGGCAGCAAGAGCAGGTGAACATGGTCGTGGGTTTGCTGTAGTTGCTGATGAAGTTAGAAAACTTGCTGAGCGAACACAAAAATCCCTTACAGAGATTCAAACATCAATAAATATAATAGTTCAAAATATTGTTGATAGTGCTACAGAGATGAGTAAAAATGTAGTTATTATTGAAGAGATGATTGAGATGTCTGATGAAGTTAATGATAAAGTAAGTATTAGTAAAGAGAGTATGAACTCTGCTATAGATTTAGTTAATAAATCAACTAAATATACTCAAAATACTGGGGATAAAATCATCTCAATGATAGAGAATGTTAAAGAGATAAATGTATTATCCAAAAACAATACAAAAAGTGTGCAAGAAATTTCAACAGCTACTAAACATCTATCTTCACTAACAGAGGATTTAAATACACAACTTGATCAATTTAAAACTATTTGATTATTTAATGTAAATTAAGAAAATATTATTAATTTACTGGTATAATGTTATTTTTAGATAATAACGGAGAAAAATATGAGAATTTTTTTAATAATTACATTGTTGATATTTAATTTAAATGCTAAATCTTTATTTAGCAACGATCTGCAAGCTGAAAGTGCTAAATATATTGGGGCACTTAAAGATTTACTAATTGCTACACAAAAAACAAGAGGTTTAACCAATAGTTATTTACATGGAAATATAGAAGCTATGTTATTGGTATATGGTCAAAGAGAAGATATGAAAGAAGCTATCTCTGAGATGGAAGCTATGTCATTAGCGTCTGATCCAATTATACACTCAAGAACCTCAGCAATATCTAATGCACTTATAAAACTCAACCGAAGAGCATTAAAAAAAGAGGCTGACATGGTATTTGAAGAGTATACAGAACAAATACATCAAATTCTTATGTTGGCTCAAACAGTATCAAAGCGTGCATCTAAAGATTTAAATCCACTCGGACATAAGTTATTGGATGTGATGATGCAAACTATATTGCCTCTTTGTGAATACACAGGTCAATTTCGTGGTATTGGAGCTGGAGTTGCAGCAAAAGGTGTAATTTCTCAAGAGCAAAAAACTAAAATGTTTGTACTAGCAAATAAAGTAGCAAAATTCAGTGATAGGCTTATACAAGATTTAAGAGAAATTGTTGCCAGAAATAAAGCAGATTGCGACATTCGTATACTTGACAGATTGGATGATGTGACTAAAAAAACATCTAATTATATAAAATTAACAAAAAGAGAGCTTTTAAATAATCAACAAATTAACTATAACTCTGATGATTATTTTGATGAGGGAACAGATCTAATTTCATTATATGTTAAAATTTTTGAGATGAATAATAAATCTATGGTTAACAACTCTAAGGGTTGGTTTTAAAACTTAACCAAACCATAAGACCTTTTTGGGCATGAAGTCTATTTTGGGCTTCATTAAAAATAATGGCTGAGTGTTTATCAAAAGTCTCTTCACTAACTTCAAGTCCTCTATATGCTGGAAGACAGTGTAAAAACTTAGCATTCTTTGTGGCTAAACTCATCATATTTTCATCAACCATAAAACCTTGAAATATTTTAATACGCTCCTCTTTTTCCTCCTCTTGACCCATTGAGGTCCAAGTATCAGTAGTTACAACAGTTGCTCCACTAACTGCAACTTTTGGATCGTTAGTAATTATAATTTTAGCGCCACTCTCTTTTGCTAAAAAAAGTGCATCGTTTAAAATTTTACTATCAACTTCATAACCTTTTGGGGTAGCAATCCTAAGTTCAAACCCAAGCTTAGCAGCAAGAATCATCCAAGAGTGTGCCATATTATTTCCATCACCAATATATGCAGCAACTATATTTTTCTCAGCTTTATACTCAACCAATGTCATATAATCTGCTAATAATTGAACAGGGTGAAAAGAGTCTGTAAGACCATTTATAACGGGCACACTAGAGTTTAAAGCAAACTCCTCTATCATAGAGTGCTTAAAAGTTCTAATCATCACCATATCACACATACTAGATATCACTCTAGCTGTATCTTTTATAGGTTCACCTCGTCCTAAATGGATATCTCGATTTGAAAGAAATAGAGCATGACCTCCAAGTTGAAACATACCAGTTTCAAAACTAACCCTTGTTCTTGTTGAGCTTTTCTCAAAAATCATACCAAGAGTTTGCATCTCAAGTTCTTTTTTATAAACTTTATTTTTAAGATTATTTTTTATCTCTAAACCAATATCAATAATCTCTAAAATCTCATCTTTAGTAAAATCTTTTAATGTTAAAAAATGTCTCAACTTAAATCCTTAATATAAAAAAGCCGTAATTATACCCTATTTTTGATCTTTAAGCATAAGAGCTACTTCTTTAGCATGATAAGATATAATAATATCTGCACCAGCGCGTTTAAAACTTATCATCGTCTCCATAACAACTCTATCATAATCTATTAAATCATTCATCCCAGCCATCTTTAACATTGCATATTCACCACTTACATTATAAACAGCCATTGGTAAAGAGGTTGCATCTTTTATCTCACGAACAATATCTAAATATGCAAGTACTGGTTTTACCATCAATATATCTGCACCTTGTAACTCATCTGATATAGATTCAGCTATAGCTTCACGACGATTTGCTGGATCCATCTGATATGATGACCTGTCTCCAAAACTTGGAGTTGATTCTGCCACATCACGAAATGGTCCATAATATCCACTTGCAAATTTAGTTGAATAAGACATAATTGGTAGATTTTCGTACCCTGCCCCATCCAAAGTCTCACGAAGTGTAACTATAATCCCATCCATCATACCTGATGGTGCTATCATATCAACTCCAGCTTTAGCATGAATAATCGCCTGCTGTGCAGAAATTTCCAAAGTAGCATCATTATTTACAGTTTCATTTTCATCAATAATACCACAATGACCATGATCTGTATATTCGCAAAAACACAAATCAGTTACAACAAACATATCTGGATATTCTTTTTTTATCTCCCTCACTGCATTTGCAATAATTCCATGCTCACAAAGAGAATCCGAACCAATTGAATCTTTTACATCAGGGATACCAAATAAAATAATGGAGTTTAATCCAAGTTTACTAAGCTCACTACACTCTTTTAAAACTTCATCTAAAGACATCTGATAAACACCTGGCATAGATGCTACCTCTGTTTTTATACCCTCACCACTTCTTACAAATAACGGATATATAAAATCATCCACGCTTACTTTTGTTTCTCTTAGTAAATTACGTAAAGTGGGGTTTATTCTAGTTCTTCTAAATCTATCAAACATGATTAAGTCCTAAATTTGAAAATTTTGCTATAATTTTTTTTTAAAAATAATATTTTACCGTTTTTAAGTTTGGATAGGGATTAATGAATACAAAAATATCACAAGAAGCGAATTTACCATCAAGATTTGGAGAGTTTAAAGTAAAAGCTTTCAAAGAGGGGCAAAAAGAACATCTCGTAATTTACACTGATCATATGAGTGAAGTCCCTACAGTCAGAGTACATTCAGAATGTTTAACTGGTGACGCTATAGGTAGTCTTAAGTGTGATTGTCGTGATCAACTAGAGTACGCTTTAGAGTTAGCAAGTAAAATAGATGGGATGGTTATTTATCTTCGTCAAGAGGGTCGCAATATTGGGCTTTTTAATAAAATAAATGCTTATGCCCTTCAAGATAAAGGGCTAGATACTATAGAGGCGAACCATCAACTAGGATTTGGAGCTGATGAGCGAACATATGAGATAGTTACAAAGATATTACACCATTTTAATATTAAAAAAATTAAACTCTTAACTAATAATCCAGATAAAATAAACTCTATTAGCGATATAGAAATAGTTGAAAGAATTCCAATAATAATGAAATCAAATATTTATAATGAAGATTATTTAGATGTAAAAAAAGAAAAAATGGGTCACTTAATTTAAATCACACTTGTAAAATTAGGGGGATAGAAATGTCATTAAGGCTGTATAATGATAAAGAGATTAAAAAACAACTAACCAGAGAGGAAATCCTTAAAGAGTTAGAGGCTATGGCTAATATTAGCAGTTGGGAGATTGACTTAATTACCAATAAGTCTACTTGGTCAGATCAAAGTTATAAAATTTATGCTCTTGAGAAACAAACCACCACTCCAAGTATAGAACTTTTTTATTCTTTTTTAATTAAAGAAGATCTAGCAAAAGCTCAAGCTGCTTTTGCTAACTTATTAACTAACAAAAAAACTATTTCTTTTGAGTGTAATATTATCGATGCTAATGGCATTAAAAAACATCTATTAATGTATGCTAAGATTATTTTTGATAAAGAAGACAACCCCTTAAAAATGATAGGGACTACCCAAGATATTACAGAGATAAGCACACTAAGAAGAGGATTAAGTGAATTTTCGAAAGTTATGCATAACTCTCTAAATGAGATATATATAGTTGACTATAACACACAAAAATATCTATACGTAAATAGTGGTGCATGTAAAGCTTTAGGTTATACAAAAAAAGAACTTTTGAAGATGACTGTATATGATACAAATCCATATCTTACTTTAGAAGAAGTTACAAAACTTAAAAAACAATATAACCAAAATAATGAAGTTCTTTTGATTCGGGCTTTGCATCAAAGAAAAGATAAAAGTACCTACCATGCCCAATCTTATATCCATTCAATCCACTACAAAGATAAAAAAGCTTATGTGATTTTTGACACAGATATTACTGATTTAATAAAATTAGAAGAGAAAATAAAGCACCAAGCTACACATGACTCTTTAACATCGCTACCAAATCGTGCTTTATTTAATGATAGGTTGTCACAAATTATAAAATCATCTAAAAGAAATAATAAAAATTTTGCACTTTTATTTATAGACCTAGATCAATTTAAAAAGGTAAATGATTCATTAGGTCATGATATTGGTGATAAAGTTTTAAAAATTGCATCTTCAAGACTTGAGAGATCTATAAGAGTTGATGATACATTAGCTAGGCTTGGTGGAGATGAATTTATTATTATTTTAAAAGATGTTATTGAAATTTCAGATATCTCTAAAGTATGTTTTAAAATAATTAAAGAGATTAAAAAACCAATACTTGTAGATGGACATACTTTATATATATCTGCTAGCATTGGTATTAGTAAATATCCAAAAGATGCTGATAATGAAAAGGATCTAATTAAATATGCTGATATAGCTATGTATAAAGCAAAAAATTGTGGTCGAGATGGATTTGAATATTTCTCAACTCCTTTAAGCTCATCTGCTTATAAAAAAACTCTTTTAGACAACTCTCTTCGAATAGCAGTTAAGGAGGATCAATTTATTGTTTATTATCAACCTCAATACAACATTGGCACTAAACAAATATCTGGTTTTGAAGCTTTAATTAGGTGGAGACATCCTAAAGATGGGTTAATATATCCAGCAAATTTTATACCTAATGCTAAAGAAAATGGACTTATAATTGAGATAGATAAAATAGTGATGAAAAAAGCTATGAAACAATTTAGTACTTGGCATAAAAAGGGATTAAATCCAGGAACCTTAGCACTAAACTTAATGATGAAACAACTTAACAAAGATGATTTTATACCAATGCTAATACAAACTATGAAAGATTTAGATTTTAATTCTAAATGGCTAGAACTTGAAGTAAAAGAGTGTCAAGTTATGGATAACCCACAAAACTCTATAAAAAAATTAAAAAAGTTAAGTGAGCTTGGAGTTAAGATAGCTATTGATGATTTTGGAACTGCTTACTCATCTCTTGCTTATCTTCAAAAACTTCCACTTGATAAACTCAAGATAGATAAAAGTTTCATTCTAAATCTATTAAGCAGCGAAGATGATAAAGCAGTTACAAAGGCTATAATTGCACTTGCACAAAGTTTAAACTTAAAAATAGTTGCTGAGGGAGTTGAGAGTGAATCACAAAAAGAGTTCTTGCAAGAAAATGGTTGTAATGATGTTCAAGGATTTCTTTTTGCAAAACCACTACCTGCTAATAAAATAACTACACTTCTTTATGAAATAAAGGAAAATAGATGAACTTAAAAGAGAAGATACAAAAAGAAAAACTACCACTTACAGATAATTTTTTCTCAAACATCCAAAAATATAAAGAAAACTTAATGAAATGGAATAAAATTCATAACCTAACAGGAGCTAGAGATTCTCAAACTATAGATGAATTTATATATGATGCTCTTTACCCTATTAAATTTTTACCAAAATGTGATACTCTTTTAGATATTGGTACTGGAGCTGGATTTCCTGGAATGATTTTAGCCTTAGCACTACCTGATACTAAGGTTACCTTAGCTGAACCACTTGCAAAACGAGCTAGTTTTTTACAGTTTATAAAAGCTGATTTAGAACTTGCTAATGTTAGAGTTGTTAAAAAAAGAGTTGAAGATATGGAGGACGAAATTTTTGATATAATTACTTCTCGAGCGGTAACCGATACAGAGATGTTGTTAAAACTAAGTGAAAACTTTCGTGATGAGCATACAAAGATACTTTTTTATAAGGGCGAAAATGTATATAATGAGATTCCAAAAAATATGAATCATAAAATAATCAAAACAAAAAATAGACATTATTTACTACTAGGAAATAAAATTGATTAAATATTTAGTTGTAATTGGTGTTATTTGGGCAGTTTATTATTTTTTTATAAAGAAAAAACCAATTAAAAATCAATATAGCAATGAACCCAAACAAACAAAAGAAGCTTCTTATAATAATGATATGCTAAAATGTGAATCATGTGGAATATATTGTGAGATTGATGATTCTATTTTAAATTCAGGAAAATACTACTGCTCAGATGAGTGTGTAAAAAAAGGTAAGCTATGATAATTTTAGGACATAGATTTATACCAAGTTTTAAGTTTTTTCATATTTCAAATATTGACACAATAAACAATACACCTCCAAATTCATCTCTATTTTTAGAATTTCATGAAGATAATCTTGAAACTATTGAATATCTACAAAAGAATGAACTTTGTTTTTGTTTAGGTGTTAGAGATGTAACCCAAATCGTATATGCTTCAGCACTTGGAGCTTCATATATTATGGTAGAAAAAAAGTTAGCAAAAATAGCTCAAGATTTAGCAAATAACTACCTTTTTGATGCAAAAATTTTAGCAAAAATTGAAAATGAAAAAGATATAGAAAATCTTGCTCTTATTGGTATTGATGGTATCCTTTTTTCTAATGCTATAATCAGAACTAAGTCATAATTAACTACTTAGTTTTTATACTTAATTTAAAATTTAAAGAGATTAGTATATACTAAAAATAATATACTATTTTATAAAAAATTTTATAGGAAATTTTAATTTTGCAACAAATATTTAATAATAAAGTTTTAAAACTTATACCTGTCGTTTTTTTTATTGCTCTTGTCTTAAAAATAACATATACTTACAACGATATAGAAAATAAAAAATATGAATTTGCAAAAAAACAAGCAGAAGTTTTAAAAAGTTATGATGTCTCAAGCAGAATTTATTATCAAAATCTTTTTATGAATGATATCATAAAACTAGATGAAGCCACTCTTCAAGCTCTTCCAGCTTATAATTCAAATATAATATCAAACACTTTTTCAAACAAGAATGCTTTGGGAATAAGTCTTAAATCTGTATCTGATAGACCTATGGGTGACAATATGGCAGATGTTAGTGAATTAAAAGCTATAAAATATTTTAATGAGAATTTAAAAGAGAGAGATTACTTTAGTGATGAAAATGAAACATATTATCAATATGCTAGTGCGCTAAGGACAACTAAGTCATGTTTGAAATGCCATGGTAAAAAAGAAGACGCCCCCTTATTTATTAAAAACACTTATGATAATGCTTATGATTATAAAATGGGTGAATTAAGAGGAATTGTTAGTATAAAAATACCAACTAAAAATTTAAATGAATACTTTTTAAATAATTTTGTTAAACTAATTATTTATGATTTTATCCTTTTTCTTTTACTGTTTTTAGGAATTAATTATCTTGTTAGTAAATCAAAAAAAATAAATAACTTATTAAAGATGAAAATTCAAGAAAAAACAATAGAATTAAAAAACACTCTTCTTTATGACAATTTGACTCACTTACCAAATAGACTCAAACTCATTGAAGATTTAGCAAAAAACAATACAACTGCACACCTATCACTAATAAATATAGATAGATTTAAAGATATTAATGATCTATATGGATACAAAGTTGGTGATAAAATTTTAAAACAAGTAGCTCAAACTATGCAAAAACTTTCAATGAGTGGAGCAACTGTATATAAACTTCCAACAGATGAGTTTGGAGTATTTGCAACTGAAAATATTAATGAAAAAGAGTTTTTAAAAACTGTTAAAAATCTTATAAAATCAATTGAGGAAACTATGTTTAGTGTAGATCAACAATCAATTTTCATAACACTAAGTAGTGGTGTTGCCTCTAATGAAAATTCTCTAATAATTAAAGCAAATGTTGCACTTCAACTTGCTAAAATCAAAACTCAAAGTATTGTGGTTTATGATAAACTACTAGATACTAAAAAGAAAATATTACAAAATAATGCTGGTATTTTGATGTTAAAAGAGGCTATAAAAAATGATACTATTACACCATATTTTCAACCCATTTATAACACCCACACAAAAAAAATAGAAAAATACGAATCTTTAGCTAGAATAATTTTAAAAAATGGCGATGTGATATCACCTTTTAAATTTTTAGATATTGCAATTAAAACTAAACTATATCCAGAAATTACACATACTATGATAAGAAAATCATTTGAATATTTTAAAGATAAAAATTATGAATTTTCCTTAAATATATCTATATTAGACGTAGAAAATAAAAAAACTGTAAATTATCTTTTAGATGCTATAAAAAAATTTCCAGAGCCAAAAAGAATTGTATTAGAAATATTAGAGAGTGATAAAGTTGATAATTATGAAAAACTTAAAGAGTTTATAAATACCATTAAGCAATATGGATGTAAGTTTGCTATAGATGACTTTGGTAGTGGATATTCTAATTTTGCTCATATATTTGAGTTAAATATCGATTATTTAAAAATTGATTCTTCGTTAGTTAAACATATTACTACTGATGGTAATTCAAGAATTATTATTAAAACAATTATCAGTTTTGCTTCTAGTATGGGGCTTAAAACAATAGCTGAATATGTAGAAAATAAAGACTCTTTAGATATGCTTGAAAAAATGGGAATTGACTATATACAGGGATATTATATAGGAATGCCTGAAAAAAACCTTATTTAATGTTTTTTTTATAGTATAAACGATACCATCTATCAAAATTTTATATTATAATATAGGAGAAGGCAAATGTCCGCAAAAAGTTTATCAAAGCTAGATGCTCCAAAAAATATAACAAATTATGAAAAAAAATTAGGTGAGAACGATTTTATAGTTTCAAAAACAGATTTAAAGGGTAAAATCATCTACTGTAATGAGATATTTATGGAGATGGCAGGTTATACAGCATCTGAATTAATTGGTGCTAACCACAACCTTATTCGTCATCCTGATATGCCACGCGTTGCTTTTAAAATGGCTTGGGATTTAATCCAAACCAATAAAGAATTTTTTGGCTTTGTTAAAAATCTTTGTGCTGATGGTGGTTACTACTGGGTATTTACATATATCACAGCTGATTTAGATGAGAACGGTAAAATCATCAGCTACACATCAATTAGAAGAAAAGCTCCTCAATCTGCTGTTGATTCCATAGTTCCTATATATAAACTCTTAGTATCTGCAGAAAAAAATGGTGGGACAGGTGCTTCGGAGAAGGTTTTAACTAATTTTTTACATGAAAATAAAATAACTTATGATGAACTCATTATGAGTTTACAAAATGGAGTTTAGCTATGGGATTCTTTAGCACACAAAACAATGAAGAAGTTGAGTTAATGCAACAAATATCTAAAATATTAAATGATGTTAAAAATGGTAAACTTGCTTCTCGCATCATCATTTCAACAAACAACACTCCATTAGAGGCTATTGCTTGGGATATGAATAATGTTCTTGATCAAATGGAAGTTACATTGAGGGAGAGTCGTAATAATCTCATTGAAATTACCAATGGTAATATGTACAGAACAATGTTTCCCGCAGGACTTAAGGGTGAATTTAAAGATACTGCAATAGCGATTGGTAAAGCAATGGGATCTATGAAGGCAAATGAAAAATACAGATCTATGGGACAACTCTCCAGTGAATTTAGTAACTTAAATAACGGTATGGAGGGTAATTTAGATATTATAACAGCTGGAATACATCAAGCTGAAGAATCTTTACAAAAAGTTGCAACAAAAACATTAGAAGCTTCAGAATCAGCAAAACAAACATTTAATTCGGTTAAAGATACAACTGTAGAGATTGGAAATCTTAATGAACTGATTATAAATACAACTGATTCTATTTCTCAACTAGATAACAATGTTGGAGATATTACTAATGTTGTTAATCTAATCAAAGATATAGCTGATCAAACAAACTTACTTGCTTTAAATGCAGCAATAGAAGCAGCTCGTGCAGGGGAACATGGTAGAGGCTTTGCAGTTGTTGCAGATGAAGTTAGAAAATTAGCAGAGCGTACTCAAAAAGCTACAGGAGAGATAAGCATAACTATCCAAAACCTTCAACAACAATCAAGTATAATTTCAGAAAACTCTACTGTTATGAATGAAATAGCACAAAATACAAATGATACAATGAATGTGTTTTCAGATACTATGAATAAATTTACAGTTGATTTATCAAGTACATCACAAATATCAAACAGCAGTAGTTTTACACTATTTTTATCTAATTTTAAAATAGATCAAATATTATTTAAATCAGCTGTTTATTCAGCTATAGTTAATAATAAAATTAATGATAACCTTAAACAAAACTATAAAGATAGTGATTTTGGCATATGGTATTATGGTTCAGGGCAAAAAATATTTAGCTCTAATCAAATATTTAAAAATATGGAACATCACTTTAAAGAGATCTATAATCTTGCAAACTCTAATATTGATTATGCGTTAAATACTAATAGTGAAAATAAAGTAGAAAATAAAAAAATGATTTTAAAACAGTTTAAAGCACTTGAAGAACACTCATGTGCACTATTTTTATTGTTTAATGATTTGATTGAGCATAGTGGATCAACTGTAGATATACGAAAAATCACCTCTTAATTTAGTAAAATTATTTAATAACTTTTTTTATATATGGTTTTAACGAAGTTAAAACCTCATAAGCGATTGTTCCTGCTCCTTTTGCAGGGATAGTTGCATCATCAAAAATCAACAATTCATCTTCTTCACTAATAAATGAAGAGTTATCCATCGAAATTCTACCTATTAACTCATTATGGCATGGAGTTATGTAGTTGTTTGAAAGCAAACGACAAAATCCATCTGCATAGCCAAAGTCATAGTTAGAGATTTTGCAGTCTTTTTTTACCTCATAAGTAGCACCATAACCAATTCTATCACCTTTTTTTACACTTCTTGAAGAGTTTTTATTTGCAATTAAAGAAAGAACTGCTTTAAATTCACTAACATCACAAGCATCACTTTGTAAACATCCATATGCAGCAATTCCTACCCTCGCCATATCTTCATCAAAATTTTCATAACGCATCAATGAAGCTGAATTTGCTGAATGAAACCTAATATTTTTAAAACCTTTTGATAAAACTGTTTTTTTTATTTTTTTAAAGTTTTCATTCTGAATAAACCATTCTGAACTCAATTCATCTGCACTTCTATGATGTGTAAAAACAGCTTCTAAATTAAGATTTTGCCTTTTTATAAGATTTATCGCTTCTTCAACTTCACCCATATCAACACCGTTTCTATGCATGAGAGTATCTACTTTTAACTCAACTTTTGTTTCTTGAGGAAATTTCTTTATAGTTTTAATATCGTTAATTGTATATCTAATTTTATCACTCTTAAATGATGGAATTTCAGCCAAAACAAGTATATAATCAAAAAAATCTTTTATAACATCTGCTTCAACTTGACAACGGACAACTGCTTTGGTGATTCCATACTCTTTTGCCATGCTAGCAACTTCTATCAAGCCGTGTCCATAGGCATTATCTTTTAAAACAATAGCAACTTTATCTTTACTTTTAGTTTTATTTGTAATAATATCAAGGTTATTAAAAAAATTATTTTTATTTAGAGTTATATAAGCCATAAGGAAATTATACTATGAAATATTTAATTGGGGAGTTTGAAGAACAAAGTTTTACACAAATTATATTTCCCCATATCAATACTGATTGGAATTATTGTTTAGAAGAGGCACAAGATACTTTTACAAATATAATAAATGCAATTATAAAATATCAAAAGTGTTTAGTAATTTGTGCAAATTTGGAAGATACAAAAAAAAGGTTTAGTAAAAATACAAACCTGTTTTTTATAGAGTATGAAACTAATGATTGTTGGGCAAGAGACACCTCAGCGCTTTGTATAAAAGATGGCAAAAGAGTAAAACTTTTAGATTTTAAATTTAATGGTTGGGGTGAAAAATTTAAATCAGATTTAGATAATGCCATGACTAAAAGTATAGAAAAAGTATATTCTAAAAAAATTTCATATATTGATTTTATACTTGAGGGTGGAGCAATTGATAGTAATGGGATTGATACAATTTTAACAACATCAAAATGTATGTTAAATAAAAATCGAAATCAAAACTTAAACCCAATAGAAATAACTCAAAAACTAAACAAATACTTTGGAGCTATAAAAATTCTTTATCTAAATTATGGTTATTTAGAGGGTGATGATACAGATTCACATATAGATACACTTGCAAGGTTTATAAATAAAAACACAATTATCTATGTAGCTTGTGAAGATGAAGATGATAAACATTATTCAGAACTACAAATGATGAAAAAAGAGCTAGAGATATTAGCACTTGAGCATAACTTCAATCTAATTTCACTTCCACTTCCAAGTGCTATATATGATGATAAAAAAAGGCTACCTGCAACTTATGCTAACTTTCTTTTTGTAAACGGAGCTGTTTTAGTTCCAACTTATGGAGTAAAAGAAGACATAGAAGCTCTAAATATACTTAAAAGCAATTTTAATGACAGAGATATAGTTGATATTGATTGCTCAACTCTTATAAAACAACATGGTTCACTTCACTGTGTTTGTATGAACTTTGCTAGTGGCATTGACATCTTGATTTAACATCGCTGTCCCACTCATAATCAAATAGGTCGCAAGACCAAAACCTAATGCTATTAAAACTATCTTTTTTAATTTTTGTAAACTATTCATAGTGAAATTTTATCAAAATTATTAGCATTTTTATACTATTTCTATAATCATCCTAACATATTCACTATAACTTATAGATAAACAACAAAAAAATAACTTTGTAATAGTCTGCTTTAAAATTCTAAAGCACTCTCTTATATCAAAAAAGATAAAATCTTTTTATGATAAAAAGAGTCCAAACAAAAAAAATATTTGTAGGGGATATTGGGGTTGGTGGCGATGCACCAATCTCAATTCAGTCTATGACCTATTCAAAAACTTCCGATGTTACTTCTACGGTTGAGCAAATAAAACGCCTCCATTTTGCAGGTTGTGACATAGTTCGCTGTTCAGTTGTAAATATAGAAGATGCATTAGCTCTAAAGTCTATCAAAAAACAAATTGACCTACCTCTTGTTGCAGATATTCATTTTAACCATAAATTAGCACTTGTAGCTGCAGAAGTTGTTGATTGTATCCGTATAAATCCTGGAAATATTGGCTCTAAAGAAAAAGTCGCAGAGGTTGTAAAAGCTTGTCAAGCTCGAAATATTCCAATAAGAATTGGTGTAAATGCAGGAAGCCTAGAGAAAGAATTTTTGAATAAATATGGACAAACAGCCGAAGGTATGGTTGCAAGTGCTGAATATAATATTAAATACCTTGAAGATTTAGGGTTTAACGATATTAAAATAAGTCTAAAAGCTAGTGATGTACAAAGAACAGTAGATGCCTACCGCATGCTTCGCCCAAAAAACAACTACCCTTTTCATCTTGGAGTTACAGAAGCTGGAACACTCTTTCACGCTACTGTTAAAAGTTCTATTGGTCTTGGTGCACTTTTACTTGATGGTATTGGTGATACTATGCGTGTAAGCATCACAGGTGAATTAGAAGAGGAGATAAATGTTGCCCGTGCAATACTCAAAGATAGTGGAGTGATGCCAGATGGACTTAACATCATCTCCTGCCCAACTTGCGGAAGAATTGAAGCTGATTTAGTAACTGCTGTAGCAGAAATAGAAGAGAGAACTGCACATATAAAAGCACCTCTAAATGTTGCTGTTATGGGCTGCGTAGTAAACGCAATCGGTGAAGCTGCACATGCTGATGTAGCAATTGCTTACGGAAAAGGAAAAGGTTTAGTAATGGTAAAAGGTGAAGTTGTGGCTAACTTGGATGAAGAGGAGCTTGTAGATAGATTTGTTAGTGAAGTTGAGAAGATGGCGAGCAAACTATAAAGTATCTATAATTAGATACTTTTAGTATTGACAATATATTATAATTAATATATACTACTAGTATTTAAATTATAATACAGGATACAAATATGAACTCACCATTTCCTTACGATAGATTATCATCGCCAAAAGAATTTTTTGGTAGAGATATAGAGCTAAAAAAACTTACACAAATAGTCAAATATTCAAATAACTTGCTCATACATTCAAAAAGAAGGATGGGAAAAAGTTCACTTATAAAAAATTTCTTTGCAACTAATGATGAACAACTATTGTCTATCTATGTTGATATATTTGATATTACATCTAAAGAAGATTTTGCACTCTCTTTATTAAAAGCACTCTCATCTACTCAAAAAATGGATATTAAATCTGCTATTAACAATCTTACTTCCCTTTTTAAAAGAGTAAGGGTTGAACCAACTATAGATCCAAAAACTTTAGAAGTATCGATTAAACCAATTGTGGTAACTTTAACATTTGAGCAGATGATGGATGATTTTTTTACTGCTGTTGATAAACTTAGTAAAATAAGTAAAGTTGTAATTGCTATTGATGAATTTCAACAAATTGCTTCTATCGTTGATGTTAAACTTGATGCTTATCTCAGAAAATATATACAAAACAGAGGTGAAGTATCATATATATTTTTAGGTTCAAAAAGACATACTCTTACATCTTTATTTCAATATAAAGCACCCCTTTTTGAGTTAGCTACACACTTTGAGTTAACTCCTTTAAAGGTAGAAGATATATATAATTATGCAAAACAATATATAGATATATCTAAAGATATAGTTAAATACATCCATGAACTAAGTAATGGTGAAACAAATCTAATTCAAAATATATTACATCTTCTATACATATATAAAATATCAAATATCAACAAAGATTCAGTTGATGATATATTAAAAGAGATTATCGCATCCAAAGATGCTAGTTTTAGAATACTTTTTGATACACTAAATAACAACCAAAAAATAGCACTTAAAGTGATAGGAAAATATAAAAAAGGCTTTTTTGCACTAGATGTTTTAAATGAGTTAAATATAAAAAAACAAACACTACAATCAGCAATAAATACGCTCTTTAAAAAAGAGATCGTAGACAAAAATGGAGATGAGTATTTTATACCAGGTAGAGCCTTTGAGATATGGGTTGAGAATCTGTAATATAGTACTTATACCAAAACCCATTAAAGAGTAAATATGTAAATAAAAAATAGACTATTAGCTACAAGGCAAATCTTTGCAGGACTAACTGGTTAATCCAAAAAGATTTAACGAAGTAGATGATGGTCTATT
>Ga0256834_1000391_pt1 | contig 31871 bp, 29 predicted proteins | sample 4281140metaG_FD_190536 | JGI IMG/M metagenome (GOLD analysis project Ga0256834, IMG submission 190536) | Hydrothermal vent microbial communities from East Pacific Rise, Pacific Ocean - 4281-140 | ecosystem: Environmental > Aquatic > Marine > Hydrothermal vents | place: Pacific Ocean: East...
CGACAGAGGTTGCTAAGAGGAGCGAACAGAAACCGTTAAATAGTCAAAAAGAGGAGAATTATCCGCTGTTAAAATCAGACCAGAATGGGATTGAAAGCTACTTTTCTGAACGGGTACTTCTTCCACTTCTCGGGTTAAAATCAGACCAGAATGGGATTGAAAGCTCGCACATATATCCTCCCGTGTCCGCCCCATGTTGCGGGGTTAAAATCAGACCAGAATGGGATTGAAAGCGGCTTTAGCACTGGGAGGCACCACGGGTTTGGAGTTGTTAAAATCAGACCAGAATGGGATTGAAAGCCATTTTTCTCACCTCAATTACTACTATGTTTTTGCTAGTTAAAATCAGACCAGAATGGGGTTGAAAGCAAGACTACCAAGCAATAACGAAATGGGAACCCGATTGTTAAAATCAGATCAAGATGGGATTGAAAGAAAAACATTAAAACATTTGAAAACCTTTGACCGCAGTTAAAATCAGACCAAGATGAAATCAAGAATCATCAACAACATACCGAAATTAAAAAATCAGTCAGTAAAAACGTACTCCGAAGTCAGAAAGGCTATCGCTAGAACGATGACGGCAAAAGACACTATCATTTTCACAGGTTCCTCTATCCCCTGGACCTTACCGCTCGCTGCCATGTTCAAGGCGAACACAGTGGAAGAAACAACGGGAAAGATAACGGGAAAAGCTATGATCGGCAGCAGCAACTCCTTGGAACGGGATTTTATTACGAGAACGGCGAGAGAGGACATCGTAACGGCAAATGCGGCGTTGCCGAGCGTTATTATCCCTAAAAAAAGCAAAGGTTTCGCCACGCTCATGTTAAAAACTCCAGCGAAAACAGGCAGAACGGCCGCCTCGGTTAAGAGCATGAGCATGACGTTATAAACCATTTTTCCTGCGAGGACGCTTGCAGGATGGACGGGTGCGAGCCTCAATCCATCAAGAGTTTCGAGTTCAACTTCTCTCACGAAGGCTCTCGCGTAACCCAGCATTCCAACGAATATGAATATCAACCAGAGAAGAGATGCTCCTATGCTCTGAGCGTAAGCAACGGGCACAGTTATGCTGAAGAGCATGGAGGTTACAAGGGAGAAGAGCACCATCAGGCTTATCGTGGACTTGCTCCTGAACTCGACTACGATGTCTTTCCAAGCGATTTCGAGGAATTTTGGCTTCTTCATTTTTATATCACCTTATTCATCATTTTTACTTCGTGACTTTCGCTCCTCTTTTTGTTTACAACGCTCCAACTTTCACCGATTACTCTATCAAACGTTATTGAATTCTGTAACGATTTCTGGCCTATCGACTTCACTAATCAAACTCCAATCCGCAAAGTTCAAGGTATGCCTTCTCCACCTCCTTCGTGCTGCATTCCTTTACGATTTTCCCCTTCATGAGTATCACAGCCCTGTCGCACAGCTTTTCCGCCTCCCACAAGTTGTGAGTCGTCAGGATGATTGTCCTGTCCTCGAAAGCTCTCAGATAACTCAAGAGCTCGAACCTGCCTTCCACGTCAAGGCCGGAAGTGGGCTCGTCGAGTACGAGTATCCTGGGATCGTGAATTAGAGCTCTCGCTATCGCGAGCCTCTGCTTCATTCCTCTCGAGAAAGTCTTTACTCTACTGTGTCTCCTCTCGTAGAGTTTCACCTTCTTCAGCAGTTCCGGTATCCTCTCCTCGTCAGCGTCGTAGAGTTTCGCATAGAACTTCAAATTCTCGTACGCCGTTAGCTCGTCGTAAAGCATGGGGTTGTGAGACACAAAACCAATGTTCCTCTTCAGCTCCCTGCTGAAAACCGAGGGATTTTTTCCCATCACCTCAACTCTGCCGGATGTTGCCCTCGTCTGTCCGCTGATTATCCTGACGAGCGTTGTCTTTCCAGCCCCATTCGGACCGAGAATGGCAACCTTCTCTCCCCTATCTATTCTAAGGCTGACGCCGTCGAGTGCTCTTATTCTGCCGAAGCTCTTTACAACGTTTTCGAGTACTATTTCGCTCTTTCCATTCCCTCTGTTTACTGAGTTCGTATTCGCTTCACTCACCAGAGGTTTTCCCATCAAATCGCTCCCCCTAGTCAAGCTCTTCGCTCTTTCAGCTCTCAATTTTCTGACAAGCTAAAACTCAAGAGTCTCAACTTCCTGCAACGCCTTTTCCACTCCGAGAGCTACTCCTTCCACCTCTATGTCCTGGCCCTTGGCTCCGTCTCCAACGACGTAAAGACCTTTCAGAGGAGTTTTAACACTTTCCTCGCCGCCAGCTTTAGCTCTGTTAACTGGCCACCCGTCGCTGTAACTCTGAACAGCGAGAATCTCGTACTCGTACCCCCTCAGGAGTTCCCTTATATCCTTCAAACCCTCGGATATCTCGAACTTCACATTCGAAGTTAGCATCGGCTGGTGAGCCATCAGGAAGTGTCCTTTACCGAGGTTCGGGTCAGCGTTTGTAACCTGGTTCATTCCGCTTATCCTCCTCGTGTTCAGCGTGAAAAGAACGCCTGTGTGTTCTATGAATGGTTGCTTAATCGCTATGGAGTACTTTATTCCAGAGCTCGGCTCGCACTTCTCAGCCCTGTAGGAGCAGAGCTTTGCAGTTTCCTCGTGACCTATGTCAGACAGAACGACATCAAAAGCTTTAGCTTCTCTCTCGAGGTGGACGCTAAAGCCGTAGTCCTCCTTTCTAACCGACCTAACCTTGCTCCCCCTTCTTATCTTGCAGTCGTTGCTCTCCACGACCTCAGCAAGAGCTTCTACTACTGCTCTGCAACCTCCAGCTGGAACTCCCGGCCCTCCAAGTTCCAGAGTGGACCTGTATATCGGGTATATCTTCGTCAGTGTCGTTTCTTCCGGAGTTATGCTCAGGGACCAGCCGAGAAAGGCTCTCAAAAACCTCGCACTGAAGTCGTCAAGTCTTCTCTCAAGCTCCGAGAGTCTCACCTCCCTGAACCTGTTTTTCAGGCAGAAGAGAGCGAAGGAGAGCTTTGATCTCAGAGGGAAGCTCCTCTTCCTGACTTCGACTTCTTCCCCGTTGTAAAGAGCTGTTCCCTCGGGCTTCGAATCTATTATCTCCACCCTCGCTCCCGCCTCCTTTAGCATCCTCGCCAAATGTCCCCTACTCCCATGAGGGATCATATGGAGAGCTCCAGTCGATATCTCGTATCCCCTATAGTTAAAGCTAGTAAACCTACCGCCTATGAAGGGGAGCTTTTCGTAGACCTCAACCTCGTAACCCCTCTCCGACAGGATTGCAGCAGAGAGTAATCCCCCAAGCCCAGAGCCCACGACTGCTATTCTCATTTTCACTCACTCAACTTTTCTGAGTTAACTCAGGGGTTACGTAGCTTATGGCTTCCAGCGGACAGTAGAGCATGCACTTCCTGCATTCCTCACACAGCTCCCTGTTTATCTCTGCCCTACCCTCGACTCTTATCGCGTCTTTCGGGCAGACAAGCATGCAAGTAGCACAGCCAACACACCTCTCCGTAACTACCATCAACGCGAACACCTCGAGTTGGGTCCGAGCAACGTTTAGTCCTAAACAATTTATAAAGCTCTCCCGTCAGGCGAACCAATGAAAGTAATTGAGGAAAAATTGAAAACAGGCAGAGACGGAAAGGTTGAGGGAGAGGTGAAGCTAGTTCCCGAGAGTCTCGACGACTTGTGGCACCTAAAGTACATGATAGAGCCGGGAGATGTTGTTTTTTCACTGACAAAGAGGGTTAGTGAGAGCTGCGACAAACTCAGGAGCGACAAGGAGATGGTAACTGTCAGACTCGGAGTGGAAGTGGAAAAGGTAGAGTTCCACAGGTTCGCGAACAGGTTGAGGATCTCTGGCAGGATAGTTGGGGGGGTAGAGGATTCCGGCTACCACACTCTTAACATAGGCGTTGGAAAGGAGCTTAGTATAATTAAGAGGTGGAAGAAGGAGCAGCTCGAAAGGCTCGAAAGTGCGGTGAAAGCGAGTTCTCAGCCTGAAGTTGTGATACTCACGATAGAGGAAGGAGATGCGGTAATAGGTGTCCTAAGGCAGTGGGGAGTTGAGGAGGTATTCTCTGTAAGAAGAAGTTACGGAAAAGAGAGTTCCTCAAGGCTGGAGTTCTTTTCCGAGGTTCTCTCAGCCCTGAAAAATCTTGAATTTAAGTACCTCGTAATAGCAGGCCCGGGATTTACGAAGGATGATTTCTACGAGTTTTTAAAGGAAAAGGAGCCAGAAGTTGCAAAGAAGAGCATAACTGCAGATGTTTCTTCCATCGGAGTTAGGGGGTTTGTAGAGGTCTTGAAGAGAGGAGTGATTTCAAGGATAGTCAAGGACATTAGGCTGGCTGAGGAGGCTGAGTACATAGATCTGCTGCTCGAGAGAATAGCGAAGGGTGAGAGAGTTGCGTACGGGATTGAAGAAGTTAAAAGTGCTTGCGATTACGGAGCAATAGATGTCCTGCTCGTCGCTGATGAGTTTCTGAGAGAAGAAAGGGAGAAGTGGGACGTAGATTCACTCCTTGAAAGCGTCGAGAACTCGAGAGGAAAAGTCGTTATACTGAGCACGGAGTTTGAGCCGGGTAAGAGGTTGATGGCTCTCGGGGGAATTGCCGCTCTGCTGAGATTTGACATCTAAATTCCAATATAACCACACCCGGCACCCCCTTTGTTTCCACTGGAAGGAACTGAATTTTGCGCAAGAGTTAGCGAGCAGTTAACGAGACACCCCTTTATTTCCACTGGAAAATCTGATTACTTAATTTCAAGCGATGTAATAGATCAAATCCCGGAAATCTAGAAAAGCTAGAGTTGAAATTGGAACAGAGGGGGTAAATGTCGATTCCCACTTTCCCCCAACCCGTTCATTTCTACTGGAGAAACTCTTTAAGCCTTATGATTCTTTCAGCAGACTCCGTAAGTTCTTTAAGCGTCTTTACTTTCTTCTCCAGTAGAGAAAAGTTGTTTTCTTCTTCTATCATCCTGCAGAGCTTCAGTACCGCTCTGGAGAGGTAAAAGAGGGCTTTATCAAGAGATTCCCCAGCTGCTACCATCCCAGACCCCCTTGTTTCCACTGGAGATAAGACTGGAGTGGATGCATTTACGTTTTCGCTTTCACTCACTTCACTCTCCACTTTTTCTTTTATGTCAATTCTTCCAACTTCCTTAGCATTCTCTACCATCTTTACACCTTCTTTGCCAGAATCACTCTCGAAAATAACATCTCTACCGCACGACGGACAGAATATCCTATTCCCATCCTGAAAGAGGGGAGCCCCACACTCGGGACAATGGTGAGATAGCATCTTCGCGCCTCTGAACAGGAGCTCCGCCATCTCCGAAATTTTTTTATCCTCCATGAACTTTCATTACGTGAGCTGAACTTAAAATTTCACTTTTCCGGGGGTGGTACAGTGGCCAAAGAAGTTCCAGATAGTGTGCTGGAAGTTCTGGACAGAATAATACAGGACGATACAGTTCCGAGAAATATTAGAAAGGTTGCTGGAGAAATTAAGGAGAGTTTGCTCCATGGTGAGGGAAGTTTGGCTGTTAGAGCAGCATCTGCAATTTCAATACTCGAGGATATAGCTTCAGATCCTAACATACCCATGCACGTTAGAACCCTAATATGGAACGTTTCAAGCCAGCTCGAAAGAATATCTGTGGAGGACTGAGCAAGTTTTTTACTCAACAATCTTTTTAATGTCTTCGACCTTTTCCACTAGTTTATCTTCCAGACTTTTTATCTCACAGGCTTTTTCCACCAACTTGTCGAGAGTGGCGTAAATTTTTAGCAACAGACTGTCGAGAAGTTCAGGATCGAGTTCTCCCTCATTAAGACGCTTGTCGATTTCGTCCAAGATTAGGAGTGTTCCACTCAGTGGGTTGATGGTCTTGTCGCAGAACGGCCTGATTTTCTCGCACTTAAGCTTTTTGATGGTATTTACGAGGGTTTCGACCACTCTCGTGTTAATTATGCAGCTCGCCTTTACCGAAAACATTCTTACCGCATTTCTAATAGCCTCAAGAGTTTTGTCGTCGAGCTTTCTACTCGAAACCAGACCAAAAGCGTACAAAATTTCTCCCTCGTAAACGACTGGAACCAGGTAATAAGTCCTGTTTCCGTAGAACCTTCTCACAGGACACTCGAGAGAACCTGCTGGATTTATCGGGCACTCAAGAGGTGTTCCACTAGCAATTTCGGTGTCGGTTCCAGCGTCTTCGATCAGTTTCAGACACGCAACGCTTTCAGCATACCTAGCAAGATACTTCCCCAAGCGTTTGCAGGGCGAGTAAAATCCCCTCTTTCCTCTGAAGGAGTAAAACCAAGCGTACTCTATTCCGGGGATATCCTCAAACCTCCTGCAAAGGGATGCGGCGAGATTTCTGTGGCTTCTGCACTTGGCAACATCCTCCACGACTCCGGTGTAAAACCTGAAGAGTTCTTTCTCGCACTTTCTGTGTTTGAAAACGCAGCAGAAAACGGGATTTTTTCCAGGAAGACTGATCATCCTAACTCTGACGTAGAACTCCCGGGAGTTTATACTTACTGAACAGAAGCCGTTACCACGCATCGACTGTTCCATCGCCCTGTAAAAACTCAACCTTCCCTTCTCTATGACATCTGAAAGCTTGTTTGTAAGACATCTGAGCCCCGTTATTTCCCTGAACTTCTCACTAGCGTAAACGACTTCCGTATCGTGGTTCACGAAAACGACTCCGCAGTTTACAGTTTCAACTACAGTGTCGAACCAGATTATCCATTCTCTTAACTCTTCTTCCACCCTAAGTCTTCTCATTATTGCGGAGAGAATAGTTTTCCATAGGTGAAAACTCTCACGATCTACTTCTGTTTTTTCGGTGTAAATTTGTGCGAAACCTTCAATCCCGTGGGTAGATATCAGGGGCACGAGAAGTGTTCTGCCAAACTCCTGAGTGAACCTGTTCCCTTCATCACCTTCATCAGCCGAAACCTCGATGACTTCCCCACATCTCACGTAGTACGCCAAGGGATGCATTTCTCCTACAATTTCGTCTCCCTGAAGTGGCGGATTCCTTGCTAGTAACACGTAGTTTCCTTCCAGTTTCATATAAAGTTCGCATGCGTCAGTTCCTACCATATCTCTTGTGAACCTCACGAAAGTTCGCTTTAGATCCTCTCTGGACGTATGTATTCCAAAGTGCTTTATGTGACTGACAAGTTTTCTAAACAAGTCAACTGTGCTTTCGAGTTCTTTAAGTTGTGTGACATCCTCGCATATCTCGACGATCACACCATTAATCTTGAAAGCAAATGAAAGAAATCTTCTCCCTTCAACTTCTATAACCTTAGATGCTCTTTCTCTTCCCTCAAGAACATCCTCTGCTGGAGTTCTTACCTTCTTTCCGTAAAGCTTCCAGAAGTCTACAGTGCCAAGTACATCCCCTTTTTTAACTCCCGAGACTTCCTCGCACTTCCCGTTCCACACTATTACTTTACCCTCGTTATCGAGGACGTAAGCGGGATAGGGAAGCTCCTCAACAATTTTCTCGAGTATATCCACTCTACACACCACTTACAGCCTCTGCCTGACATGAGATGGCAGACGCTAGCAGTACACTATCTCTCGATTTTAATTTTTCGGTGTTTATTTTTACTTGCAGTATCTTCTAAACTTTAAGACAAAGACGGAACCTTCCGGCTCGTTATCTTCAACTTTAACGGTACCTCCGTACTTTTCCATGAGAGACTTTACTATATAAAGACCAATTCCAGTTCTTCCCGTCAACCCGTATATAAAGCCCTCTTCAAATATTCTCTCTTTTACGCTGTCGGGAATTCCTGGACCGTTATCCTTTATCCTCACTTCCACGTAGTCATCGCAGCACCTAACTTCGACGGATACCTTTTTCTTACTCTTCGTGTTATGTTGGATCGCGTTGTTTACTATATTCTCGAACACAGAAGTTACGAACTCGTCGGCAACTACTTCGCACTCGTCTCCCGAGAGTTCAACCTCTACTCCGTCACCTCTAATGTTTTCAAGAACTTTTTTGAGAACTTTCCTCACGTTGACAGCTGAAAGAGAGCCCTCAGCTATCATCGTTTCGTAGTTTCTCACTTTTTGAATTAGATCGACGCAGTTATCTATAATCTTTTCTATTCTGTCAAAATATTTTCTGTCCCCGTTTTCCTTGTACATCTCAAGAAAGCCGATTATTGAAGTCAGGTTGTTAGCTATGTCATGCCTGAGGATGCGATTCAGGAACCTGAGCTGCTTGTTCATCTTCCTTATCTTCTCCTGGCTCCTCTTTAGCTCGGTTATATCCCTTGCCGTAACTATTCTGTAGTTCTTTCCTGCAAACTTGGCACTCCTAACGCTTACGAGTACGATTCTGTCTTCAGAGTATCCTTCGAAAACTTCCTTGTCCCAGTTTCCCGATATTACATCTTTCACGTTCTCAGCATTTCCGGCCTTTTCAGTCCACATTCTCGCAATCTCGTTCATGTCTACAATTCTACCGTCTTCATCCGTTATGAATATGGCATCAGTTGAGTAGTCCAAGAGAGTTCTGAACCTTCTGAGTTCCTCTACCTTTTTTCTCTCTGTAACGTCCCTTATGACTCCTACTATGCTGTTGACTTCCATGCCTGATAGAACTGGAACCTTGTACCCTTCGAAGAATCTTACCTCTCCATTCACATTCAGTTCTACCTCGAAGCCCTGCTCTCTTCCACTCTTCAGAACCTTTAGGTCACTTTCCTTACATACCTTCGCGAGTTCTGGAGGTAAAAGGTCCTCTCCCTTCCTTCCGATGATTTCCTCTTTCCTTCTCCTCAGGAAGTTTGCAAACGACTTGTTTACTAGTATGTATTTAAGATTTTTATCTTTCATAAATATATAACTTCTTAGACAATCAACGAGGGTTTGTAACCTTCTGTTCATAATCTCGAGGTCAGTAATATCTCTCATCACGAGTACAAACTTGTCAGTCTCGAGAACTGGGGCTGAGTTTATCTCGAACGTCGAACCGTAAATCCTAACTTTAACTCTCGCACCGTTCTTGCTTTTCACGAGTTTTTCAATGTCTTCAACGCTCTCTAAGCACGAGAGATCCTTAATAGATCTTCCTATTACTTCAGAAGGGGAGAGGCCGGTTATTTTCGAGAACCTGTCGTTTACGTCAACTATCTTTCCGAGTGAATCGACGACGACAACGGCGTCCGGAATTGAGTTCACGAGGACTTTTAACCTCTCGAACTCGAGTCTACTCTTTTCAGCTGCAAACCTCTCGGCTACTTCCTCAACCCTACTGGCAAATGATGATATCACTCTTCTGTCGCTACAGTCAATTCTGTAAGTAGTTTCCACGTAGAAAATCCCTCTACCAAACTCATGAAGGAATATGTTACCCCTACTGGTTGATTTTGCCTCCTCCACCACGCCCTCAGCCTCAATTCTGTCTCTGAATCCAAGCAGAAAGTACTTATGCTCTCCGTTCATCTCAATTCTTAGGTATACTCTCCTCGCACCGAGCAGACGAGAGCACTTATCTATTACCTCTTCTCCGAATTCGTCAACTGTGTTGTGAATCTTCACGTTTAGAATTTCATAAAGCATGGTCGAATCGTCAATGAGTTTTGGCAAGTCACTCACCTCCCACAGCTACGACAACGGACTTGTTGTGAAAAGAGGGGGTGCAGACCTTCTGGCTCGAAACGATCTCGCCAACGCTTAGCATTCCGAGGTAGGGTATCTCTATCACCTCGTTCAGCCTTTCGAGTTCCTCGCTAAACCTGCTGCCAAGAAGCTCCTTTCTTGAAACACAGTCGAAAACGAGAGCGAACTTTCCCTTTCTATGCTGCATCAAAGCACTTCTCGCCGCGTTTTCAGCGGCGTTTATTACGTCTTCTTCTTCCTTACATCCCATTATGAGAGTTACGGAGCTGTAAGGTACTTCACTCATGAGCCTCATCGACCCATCCTTAAAGTACTCAAGTGGAGCTCTTAACATATACTTCCCGCACGCACATAGGAAACCGAATGGGTACTCCTTCCTGCACTCTTCGAAGTTTTCTTTCTGACACCTCGTAGCTTTACAGTAAACTTCAAACGCGCACTTCCCGTCAAGTTCGTATATCCTGTCATCCTTGTACTTCGTTATTATGTATGGTCCGCAAAGAACTTCCCATCCGTGGTCAAAAGCTACACTCATTCTGACGTTCAGACTTGCGGCACAAGTCATATTTTCACTCATCCCCCTTTCGCTGAACTGAAATGTAAAACCCCCTCCAAGAATGCCTGAGCAACCCCCTGTGTACGAGAAGTTAAATCCAAGCTGGTTGTAAACACTTCTGAGGAAGGAGGAGATTTTTCTTGTCATCCAGTTCAGAAAGAGTATTGCTGTCCCCTCCTTTACTCTCCCCAGTTTCTCACCGATCCTTGTAGGTGAGTTAGAGAGCTCAGTTGCTGCTTTTACTCCCTTAAGAGCCAGAACGCCCGTACCCTCGACGATTTTACCGTCGTGAATAACTCCTTCTGTATAGCAGCCTATAAAAGGACACCTGATAACCTCTCTTACTTCCTCAATATCTTCCTCACTTAAAACTTCAGTTGTAAAAAAAATTGCAAAGCTCGCATCGCCCAACTCTTCAACTACCTCGGAAGCGACATCTGGAGCGTTACGACCGGTGCACACACCAACCTTCATTAAACCACTTCCACAGGAAATCATGGGGTGGTGCTCGCGGTGTTGATGAACTTCATGAGGAAGTCTACAAGGTCTCTTCTCCTGAATGGCTTTGGGAGTATATCCCTCGCCCCGGCTTTGATAATCTCTTCCCCTTTCTTGTCGGAGTACGCACTTATGGCGAGAATTACTGCGTCAGGGTGCTTTTTCAGAATCTCCCTCGTCGCTTCGATACCGTTCATTATCGGCATCATGATATCCATCAAAACTATGTCGGGCTTGTACTTCTCGTACATTTCTAGTGCCTCGAAACCGTTTGAGGCAGATATTATATTGAAGTTCTTTTCGAGTATGAGCCTTATCGCTTCTCTGATCGTGGGTTCGTCGTCAACCACGAGAATAGTCGGCTTCTTCCTGCCGTCGTACCCGTTCTGGTTGCTGGTGTTCAAGGTAACCACCTCGTGGTAATTATCATAACGTTCATCATCTTAAAATTTTTAGTAAGCGGATATTTAAGATTTTCTGAAACAATAACATAAATTTTCAGTATTTATTACGGCGTTTTAAAATATTTTCCGGATAACTTTCAGGAGACTCGATGTGAGTTCAAGAGTACTTTGAAGCCTCTCCACAGGAAACGAAGGGGTCTCAGATCAGTAAAGTGAAAAATCTAAATAAATATAAAAAACTGACTTTAAACTTTCTCAACGACCTCTGCAAAGTACCTGAGAGCTCTCTCCATGTAACTCCTGTCGAGTTTTCCGTGCGGGGTTTCGGTCTCGAAGATTCTGTCAGGCACTCTTAGTTTGCTCGCATCGAAGCCCATATCCTTCTTCAACCTCAGCTTTTCGAAGTAAATCTTCTCTCCCATCTTCTTGAGCCCATCCTCGTCGATTTCAATTCCAACCGGCTTTAAAGCCCTGCAAACTACGTCAGGCTTGTAGATTCCTCTCGCGAAGAAGCACACTACGAGGCTGGAGAGTATCTGTCTCCACTGCTCCTCCTTCATCAGCCTTTCCACAAGCTCCTCAGGTTTGGGATAGGAATCTATCTTCTGGTCGAGAGAGTAGCCTGCGTTATCGAGGTGAGAATGTCTAAGACCTATCGAGTAGCCTATGTGAGCGGCGTAGCCAGTGTGGTAACCCGGCATCTCGTTCCCACCGAAAGCCAAGGCAAACTCCTTTCCTCCATAGACCTCAGCTGCCTTCTCAACTCCCTGAGCTAAAACTTCGTAGAACTCGTTCGGCTGGTGGATTATGTACTTCACTGCCTCAGCATAAGCATCGCTGTTTCCGAATTCGAGCTTAACTATCGTCTCCTTCTCGGAGATTATTCCCCGCTCGAGAGCTTCGGTCGCCCAGGCCAAGCAAACTCCAGTTGTCATCGCATCCAAGGCGTAGGCTTCGACTTTGTAGAGGACCTTGAGGAAGTCCTCCCTGCTCTTCATCCCCAGCATCGTTCCTAAAGCATAGATCGGCTCGTAGTCGTAGGAGAGCATGAGAGTCTTGTAGAAGTAAGGCTCGTTCTCGTACGGCATCCTTAACGTAGCAATATGAATACAAGCGACCGGACAGTGAGAACATGCTACTCTCCTTCCTATTATCTCGGCCATCTTTTCTCCGCTCAACTCCTCAGCGTACTCGAAGCTCGTTGCTTTGAGGTTCTTAACGGGCAATCCCTTCTTCTCGTTTAGCGGTTTGACGTTTACGGCAGTTCCGAGCAAGTGGTACTTCTTCATTGCATCCGACTCAGTAGCGAGTTTGAATATCTCGTCGTATATTTCCCTGTATGCCTTTCTGTCCTTAATCTTCCTGCTTCCTCTTCCCATGACTACGATGGCTTTTACCTTCTTCGAACCGAGAACTGCTCCAAGCCCAAGCCTGCCGAAGTGCCTGTAAGTTTCAGTAGTGACGCAGGCGTATCTCACAAGCCTTTCTCCAGCCCCTCCAATCCTCATTACACTCCTCGTCCCTCTTCCTCCCTCGTTCTCCGCTATTATTCTCGCAACTATGAGAGAGTCCTCTATCCCCCACAGAACTCTCGCATCCCTGAAGTAAACCCTGTCGTTGTCAATAACTATGTAAACAGGTTTCTTACTCTTTCCCCTTATAACTATGGCTCCATATCCGGCGTTTGCTATTGAAGTGGAAGTCCTACCTCCAGCGTGACTCTCTCCAAGGTTTCCTGTGAGAGGACTCTTAAACATGGCAACAGTTTTTGAGGCTAGGGGATAGGCCGCATTCAACGGCCCGACCGCGAATACTATAGTCGATTCCTCGTCGAAAGCGTCAACTTTTGGATCCATGTTCTCTCTCATCAGCTTAACAGCAACTCCAGTGCCGCCAATCCACTCCTCGAAGAGGTCTCTCCTGTCCTCAACCCAGTACCTGTAACGGGTTAAATCTACGTGAAGAACCTTCGTCAACATAGTCATCACCATCGCGTTAGACTATAACCCTCCTGAAAGCTTCTGGTTCGACTTCCTCGTAAGCTAAGACGCCGTGGGGGCAGTAGTCCGCACAGTAACCGCAGTGGATGCAAACAGCGGGTTTTCCGTCTCTCCTTCTGAAAATGGCGTTTATCGTGCACGCTTCTATGCAGTTCCCGCACCCTATGCAGTCGGTTTCGTGGTAGATCACTCCTCCTCCTTCCCTTGGCCTCATAGCTCCGGTTGGACAAACTTGGGCACAGGGAGGTTCAACGCATGCCCTGCAGAATATCACGGTTGCACCTCTCTCGAAACCGCTCAGACTTACAGCTAGGATGCCTGAGGAGTCAATCCCTGCTTCTCCTTTCCTTCTCGAGCACGCGTACATGCACATTCCACAGCCAACGCACTTCTCTATGTCCTTTATAACGAGCCTCCTCACTTTCTTACCGTTCTCCTCACCCACTTTATCACCTCACCTCAATTATATTATTCAATTTTATGCTAATTTTTATTAAAATAATAAATTGAATAAAATGCTATTTATCACACTCATCCAAGTCCTCGTTCAAACTTGGGCTGGAATTCGAAGCTGCATCAGAGAAAAGCTCGTACTTTATAAGCTCGAGGAACCTCCAACAGACGAGGAGCTTCGCAACTTCTATCGCGTTTACGTACCTGCTCGTTTCCCAGGCACTCCCTCCAGCTTCTCTCTTGAGAGTTTCGAGCAGAGCTGAGAAGAGCTCGACATTCATCATTCCGTCTATCTCTATGAAGCTCGACTTCTTCTCGTAGTAGTAGTCCGTAAAGAAGCTCAGGGCAAAATCCTTCTCACTCGCCTTTACGAAGTCCGAGAGGTCTATGTTGAGCTTTATAGGTTCTGTAGGGACACTCTTCAGGTTCCTTAGAATCAGCCTAACCTTGTAAAGCTCAGCTCTTTCTGTGAGGTAGGTTATCCTGTCGGAGCTCTGCAGATCTGTGGGAAATATCTTTATCACGACATCAGCGTAAATTTTCTGGAAGTCTATGTAGCGCTTGTAGTCGCTCTCCCTCTTTATTATCTCCTCGAGCACTTCTTCTCTCTTGTAGCCCCTCTCCTCGACATCTCTCCTGATCTTCCACTTCCTCTTAACGTACCTCGCTGGATCGACGAATATCTTGAAGTCGAGATAGTCTCTCAGCCCGTCGTAGAGCGTGTGCAAACCCTCGACTATCACTATTGGGGTTGGGGAGAAGGACTCCCACTCACCAAAAGTCCCGGTTGAGTGGTTGTAAGTGGGCTTCCTTATCGTCTCCCCCTTCTTAAGGAGCATGAGGTGAGTTTTTATTAGGTTCAGGTTGTTAGCTTCGGGATGGAGGGGAGTTATTCCAAGCTTCTTCCTAGTCTCTCTGTCGTATATGTGGTAGTCGTCGAGCGTTATGCTCGAAACAACCTCTTTCCCGAGCAAACTCTTTATGGCGTTAGCGAAAGTCGTTTTGCCAGAACCGCTGTCTCCCGCAATTCCAACGATGAAAACTCTGCCACTATTTTTCAACCTCTCTATCAGCGTCATAGTCTATTTTCTTTACACCTGCGTCATTGAAATACGTTTTGGTGACCGGATTAACAGACAGAGCACCCTCGAGGTTAAAGTGAAATAAACTTTGAGAGTTTGGAGCTCATGGACTGTGAATCCGCTGTAAAAGAGCTTGAGGCTAAGAAGAAGGTTGTAGAGGAGGATACCTTAAAGCTAAGAGGGTGCGAGGAGGAACTGCTAAAATCTCTCAGATCGAAAGCTGAGTGCAGAACGAGGAAGAAGCTATTGTACGCTCTCTGCAAGCTCTATGAGAACGATCCCGGCTCTTTGAAGCTCTCAGAGCTCGTTGAGGTTATAAAGGAGGAGCTTGAAGGAGATTGCCCGTGGTCTAAGGGGACAGCAGCGGAGTTCGCGGGAAAACTCAAAATCGAAGATGTTGAGGTTGTGGAACGTGTGGTTGAAGCTCTCAGAGACAGCTGCCCTTGGGTGAGGCACAGGGCAGCTGACGCTCTCTCTTACTTCTGCAAAAATCCCGAGTTCGCAAAAATAGCTTACAGAGCTCTCGTGGAAAGACTCGAAGAGGACTCAAGCCCCTACGTTCAGAACTACGCCTTTCACGCTCTAAAAGTGTGCCTCGAAACGTTCACCTCTCACGGAATGGAAAAGGAGGCGGGAGAAGTAAAAAAGGCGATGGAAAAGATCATTCCTCTTTCCTGAGCCCCCTCAGAACTACCTTCCTTGTTTCGTAGGCCTTTTTTATTGGTGCAGTTATTATTGGCTTCTCCGGTATTAGCCCCTCTGGCTTGTAGTATAGTATTAGCAACATCATCACTCCGAAGAGTATGTACTCGAGCCAGACCGCCTCTACCGGAAGGTTCAGAGTCGCGACTATGCTCGACTTGTAGAAGTCTATGACTTCCATCACTGTCACGAATATGAAAGTTCCCGCAACGACTCCCCTGTTGTTCCCTGCCCCTCCAAGCAGTATTATCAGGAAGGGATAGAATGTCCAGAGGGTTCTGCCGGTTATCATAAACGAGTTCGCCTGGACGCTGAGGGTGAAGTAGGACAGGAGAACCCCAACTATCGCTGCGACTCCAGAACCGACTGCCATCGTCATCATTCTGACCTTCATTATGTCTCTTCCGTAAACCCTTATCACGTCCTCGTTCTCCCTCATTGCCTTCAGCAGCCTTCCGTAGGGGGTGTTGAGCAATCTCTCGAAGAAGACGTAAGTTATGAAGGCTATGACGAGTATTATCGCCGTGAAGAACAGGAACCTGTTAGAGCCCTGAAGGAAGCCGAGAATGTCGGGAACAGAAACTCCGTAGTAACCGCCGATTATCGGCTGGTCGTAGTAGCATATCATCGTGAACGTCTCTGATATTGCGAGGAGAGTTATAGCGAGGTAGTCCTCTCTTAGTCTTGCACTCGGGAGTATGAATAGGGCACCCACTATGCAGCCAAGAACGATTGCGAGAGCTATCGTAGCAAGGAAGAGCAGAAGACCAAAGAGCGGATTGTGCTGGACTATAGCAGTTACCTTGTCACTGACTACCGATGTTGCAGTCGAAAAACCACCGATCCCCCCTTTAACTCCGTATATTGCCATTAGAATTCTCGTCATTATCCCTCCCGCAACGACTGCACCGACTATTACTGAAATCGCCTTACCGAAGTTCGGTATTCCACCGTAACCATACTCCATGTTCAGGCTTAGGGAGACTATTAGGTACATGCCGAACCACAGCAGTATGTTCTGTATCAGGCCAGTTGGTATCATGCTTTCACCTCCCCTCTGAGCTTCTTTCTCACGACCCTCCAGTCTATTCCTGCAATCCCCTGAGGAGCGATGAGGAGCGTCACTATTATTATTGTTAAGGCTACGACCTTGCTGTAAACGAGCATTCCAGTCCCGAAAATCGTTGAAAGCCAGTAAGTCACGAGAGACTCGGACATTCCGACTATGTAGCCCCCTATCAGAGCCCCGTAGATGTTGTTCAGACCTCCAACTATACTCGCCGCGAATATCGAGACTATTATTATCTCAGCCGTTGCGGGCACAATCTCCTGCTTAAAGGGCAACAAACAGCCGGCCATCGCAGCCAGAGCACCAGAAAGGAACCACGCGAACATCCTCGTGTACTCTACGTTGACTCCCATGATTTCTGCGAGAGCTGGGTTCTCCATGGATGCTCTGAGAGCGATTCCGAACTTGGTCTTGTAGAGAAGGGTGAATAGAACTCCAAAAGTCAATACTATGACGAGACTCGAAACGACGAGAATTGATGGAAGGCCGAAGATGTTGTAGTTGAGGTACGCGAACATAAACATGTCGCACGTACTGCCTGTCATCTTTCCAAGGTAGCCGGCGTATATGCCTCGAAGGCCAAGCAAAATCAGGTCGAGTGCGAGCGTAGCGATCATCAGAGTGACAACCGTCGCACCTCTACGTATCAGCGGCCTTAGCACGAAGACGTAGCTTGCCAGCCCCACAGCACCTCCTGCAAGAAAAGCGAGGGGTAGTGAGACGTATGGATGCAAGTTGAACAACCGGTATATCGTTAGAGCTGTGTAAGAGCCTACCACTGCAAAAGACCCCTGTGCGAAGTTTGGAACTGCTGTGGTGATGTAGGCTAGTGTAAGACCCACCGCTAGGAGTACAAGGAGGTTTGAGTAGATTATAGCGCCAGTGAGGACTTCCATTCCCGGCATAACCGGAGTCGCCGTGCATTGAATTTAAAACTTTACTCACTCCCGCTTTGAACGGATTTCTCGATAAAAGCTCGTAGATTTAAAAGTTAAATTCTCTCTGTTTGAATAGTGTTTTTTCGGTATGGGTTTTGTGATATTGTGATGAGTGTTGGACGCTGCGTTTGGTGTTGTTGGCTTAGATATATTGTTGGGTGTATATTGACTTGGAGCTAAAACTACTACACTGCTTAGAACCGCAGAGCAAATTAAACGACGTAACAAACGATGTACGGAATAACGGAGAAAATCGAGAAAATCAAGCGAATAGAGACACGACACTATCAGCGTCGACGACGAGCTTTTCACAGTCCAAGTTGGAAGTTTTTGACCTGAGCACTTCCAAGTCTTTCTTTTTGGCTTTCATCTTCACCTCGGCACAACAGACAGCTTTACCCCTGACAGTTATAATAGCGTCCACTTCTGGAGAAAGCATGACTTCCTCCTCTCCTCCAAACTTCTCGGCCAAAGCCGTCCTCACGAAGTCCTCGAAGTACTTGGGCAATTTCTCTTCGTAAGCACTCTCAAAAGTCCTGTTATCGACGCTTAGCTCTGATAGGCCGTACTTCGTGTCGAGATAGTAGAACAAGTCGACGATGGGAGAGCTAATCCTGTAAATCCACCTCTTTTTCCCGAACACCTTTATCCTTTTCACAAGCCCCATTTCCAGAAGGTTTGCGAGGAAGGACTTGACGTCGCTCGAGGTTTTACCGAGAAAGCTGGAAACGTCTTTGGGAAAAACGTTTCCAACGGCTAAAGCTCTCAGTATCCCCTCGTAAGTCTCCGTTAGCTCTCTGTCCTCTTCAATGAATATTTCTCCAATAAGTCCTCTGACACTCGCAAATCCCGATTTCACAGCATCTTTTACGCTTCCCTCGTAAAACTGAATAAGCCAGGGATCTCTCAAGAAAACGAGTTCATCCACCCCTTTAAAAACCTTCAGAATGTCGGAGGGTTTGATAAGGTCGAGTTTTACAGGTCTTACGAGCCCGAGGAGCGAACTTCTTGCAGATAAAACGTTTTTCACGACTCTCATACTCGATCCGAGTAGAATTAGCTTTGCTCTCTTCTCTCTGGCGAAGTGGAGCAGGTCAGTGAAGTCGTCTGGCAACCTCTGGAACTCGTCCACGACCACAACGTTTCTTTCGTCTTTGAGCAGCTCGTGGATTAAGGCCTTGAACGTCTCGTAGCTGATAGTCTTAAAGCCATCGTTTGCCATTAAAATCGGTCCAGCTCGCTCAACGAAGAAGTAGTGCGTATGTTTTACGAAGTTTCTAACGAGAAAAGTCTTTCCAACTTTTCTCCTGCCGTACAGCAGAACCCAGCCCTTTCTCTCGACTTCGTGCACTTCCATTCTGGGAATCGCGATTCCCATAATTCTGGTTCCCAGTTTTGGGATTAAAGTTTTTCGTATGGCTGTTTGTGATTGATTGTTTCTAAATTAAATAAAACTGAGATGTAATCAAGAGAGACGTGGAAAGACCGAACGCAACAAAAATACAATTATTAAATCAAGCCTATAATAAAAGTAGGGGGAAGATAGTGGATGAGATGATACTTTTAAAATCAAATCAAAAATGTGAAAGCCATGAAGCACGAAACCCTCTTGGAAAGGGAAGTCAACGGTTTGGTGTTCAAGCTCGTTAAAGGAGACATAACGAGCTACCCTGCAGAAGCGATAGTCAACGCTGCCAACAAGTATCTTATGCACGGAGGAGGAGTCGCTCTAGCTATAGCAAAAGCTGCGGGCTCTGCTGATGAGTACTCGAAGCTCAGCAGGGAGGAGATGCTGAAGCAGGTCGGGAGGAGCTACATAGAACACGGAGAGGTAGTAGTCACTCCAGCCCTCAGGATGGAGAGGTTTGGGATAAAGTACGTTATACACACCGTTGGCCCGAAATGTAACGGGAAATGGAACAGGGAGCTTGAGGAGAAGCTGAGGAAAGCTCTGCTGGCTCCACTCGTAAAGGCTGAGGAACTCAATCTGAAATCCATCGCTTTCCCCGCAGTAAGCGCTGGGATATACGGCTGCCCACTCGAAAAAGTCGTTTCCATTCTGTTCGAAACAGTCAGAAAGTTTGCGGAGGAAGCTAAATCAATTGAGGAAATCTCTCTCGTCCTCTACGACGAAGAATCGGCTATGGAAGCTCTTGAAACGCTGAAGGAGCTCTGTGGTTGACTTGTTTTTACATCTGGTTTTTTTGCTAGCTAGGAGAGAGGAAAACTACTGACTTTTGGGTCGGGGTATTACGTTCTATCAGGCTGAGGAAAAAATTGGGAAAATCGGGTGAAACCACAAATATTTGATTGCGTCAACAGAGAACGAACAGAAGAACACTAAAAAATTAAATAACGCTCCTCGTTTCACAGCTCATGAGCTCATCTCTCACTCAGAGCTGGATTGAGAGGGAGAAAAAGGTTCACATTCAGTTTTATCGTAGACTGCCTGTTGTCTTCGAGAGGGGAGAGGGCTGCTGGCTCTACGATGTTGAGGGTAACGCGTATCTCGACCTCGTAGCAGGGATAGCTGTTTGCGTTCTCGGCCACTGTCATCCGGAGGTAGTTGAAAGCATCAGGTCTCAGGCAGAAAAGCTGATGCATACTTCAAACCTCTACTACACGACCCCGCAAATAGAGCTGGCTGAAAAGTTGCGGGAGATAACTGGAATGGATCGCTTCTTCTTCTGCAACAGCGGGGCTGAGGCTGTCGAGGCAACTCTCAAAATAGCGAGGAAGGTTACTGGTAGAAAGAAGTTCGTTGCTTTTACGGGTTCTTTCCACGGAAGGACGATGGGTGCCTTGTCGGTAACTTGGAAAGAACTCTTTAGAAAACCCTTTATGCCCCTCGTCGAACCCGTAACCTTCGCCAAGTTTAACGATGTCGAGGATCTGAGAAGGAAGGTAGATGAGAATACAGCAGCGGTCATAGTTGAGCCGATTCAGGGCGAGGGGGGTATAAATCCTGCGAGTGAGGAGTTCATGAACGAGATCTTTGAGCTTAGGGAGAAGCTCAACTTCCTCGTTGTTTTTGATGAAGTTCAAACTGGCTTTGGGAGGACTGGCAGGTGGTTCGCGAAGGACCACTTCAACCTCAAGCCAGACGTCATGGCGATGGCGAAGGGAATGGGAGCAGGTTTCCCGATTGGAGGGGTTGGAGTCACAGAAAGCGTTGCTGAAAAGCTTGGTTTTGGTGAGCACGCCTCCACCTTCGGTGGAAACCCGCTTGCTTGCTCAGCCTCTCTTGCGTGCATAAGAGTGATGGAGAGAGAAAAGCTCGTGGAAAACGCCGAGAAGGTTGGGGGATACTTTAGAGAAAAGCTCTTCGAGCTTTTCGGAAACGCGAGAGGAATGGGTCTGATGCTTGCAGCTAATTGCGAGAAGGCTTTCGATGTCGTTGGAAATGCCTTAGAAAACTTTTTGCTCGTCAATGCAACCTCTGAAAGCAGTCTGAGGTTCGTGCCGCCCTTGATAATTGGAAAAGAGGAAGTTGATATCGCGATTGAAAGGTTATCAAAATCCGTCAGGTGAGATAATGGGCGAGACCGTTCACTGGGCGGATAAGATCGCTGAGGATTTGCTGAGGAGGGGAGAGAAGCACAGAATTGCCACCGGAATAACTCCATCGGGCCACATACACCTCGGAAACCTGAGGGAGATGCTCACTGCTGATGCTGTGAGGAGGGCTGTTGAGGATAGGGGAGGAAAGGCTGAAATCGTTTATATAGCCGACACATTCGACCCCCTTAGGAAGAGGTATCCCTTTCTACCGGAGAAGTACGATAAGTACATAGGAATGCCCCTCAGCGAAATTCCTTGCCCATGTGGAGAGCACGAGAGTTACGCAGAGCACTTCCTCGAGCCATTTTTGGAATCTCTTGACATACTCGGCATAGATGTGGAAGTTAAGAGGGCCGACAGGATGTACAAAGCTGGGGAGTACGAAGAGGCGATAAAGACAGCCTTGGAAAAGAAGGAGCTGATAAAGAACATACTTGAGGAGGTAACGGGCAAGAAGTGCGATGAGAACTGGAGCCCATTCATGCCCCTCTGTGAGAACTGCAAGAGGCTGAACACGACTAAAGTCATCGACTTCGACGAAAGTGGTGTTTACTATAGGTGCGAATGTGGGCACGAAGGAAAGGCAACCTACAGGGGAGGGGGAAAGCTCGGCTGGAGAGTTGACTGGCCGGCGAGGTGGGGAATACTCGGCATAACCTGCGAGCCGATGGGAAAAGACCACGCAGCTGCTGGAGGTAGTTATGACACGGGAAAGAGGTTAGCTAAGGAAGTCTTCGGCATAGAGCCTCCATATCCAATACCCTACGAGTGGATACACCTCAAAGGAGTAGGGGCGATGAAGAGCTCTAAAGGCATAGTTGTGCCAGTTAGAGAGATGGTCGAGGTTTTGCCTCCGGAAATAGTCAGGTATATCATAATAAGAGCGAAGCCGGAGAGGCACATAGACTTCGATCCCGCATCTCTCCTCGATCTAATAGACGAGTTCGAGGAGGCTTACGCAAAAGGGGACAGGAGCGTCCGGCTATCCATGGTTGAGAACGTGAAATATAGCGATGTTCCATTCAGGCACCTTGTCGTCGTAGGGCAGATAGCGAACTGGGATGTGGAGAAGGCGATAGAGATAGTGAAAAGGACGGGTTATAGAGTTGACGAGGAAACGTTGCCTGACATAAAGAGAAGGTTAGAGTATGCGAGAAGGTGGATAGAGAAGTTCGCTCCCGAGAGGTTGAAGTTCGAAGTGCTGGGCTTGGAGGAGGTCAAAAAGGTTCAGTTTTCCGGAGAGGAGCTTGAATTCCTAAGAGAGTTCGCTCTCAGGCTTAAGGATGGCATGAAAGCAGACGAGCTGCACAACCTCGTTTACGATGTCGCTAACGAGGTTGGTTTGAAGCCGGCCAAAGCCTTTAAGGCGATCTACAAGGCAATTCTCGGTAAAACGTACGGGCCGAGGGCTGGATACTTTATGGAATCTCTTGGCATCGAATGGGTGAAGAAAAGATTTGAGAGCTTAACAGCTTAATTTTTGTTTCTAATTTTACGTTGATAAATTTTATCTACTATAGTTACAAGTGTTCGGCCATTAGCGTCACACAGGCCGAAAGTGAAACACCACGTGCACTCTAACTTTAATACCCCTATTGCTCATCAAATATATGATGAAAAAGCCAACGAGGATAGAGGCTGGCAGCTACTACACTTACCTCAGCGAAGGTTGTAAGCTTTGCAGGAGAGGAGCTAAACTTGTCCTCTTCGTAACCGGCTTATGCCCGAACTCGTGCTTCTACTGCCCGATCTCCGACGAGAGGAAGGGAAAGGACATTACTTTCGCAAACGAAAGGCTGGTAAAAAGCGAAGAGGATTTGTTGGAGGAAATAGAGCTTATGAGTGCTGAGGGAGCATCTATAACGGGAGGAGAGCCCCTCTACGTTCCCGAAAAAACCCTTAGATTTGCGAAGCTGCTGAAAGATCTTGATCTGCATATTCACCTCTACACGAGCCTTCCTGCAAGTGAAAGAACTCTGGAAAAGCTCTCTTTTATTGACGAAATTCGCTTTCATCCCGTAAAGCCCCTCGAACTTTACGAAGAACCTGTTAGAGTTGCCAAAAAGCTAGGAATGGAAGTTGGAATCGAAATCCCAGCTCTGAAGTTCGACGAAAGGCTTGCGGAGTTCGTTAACTCACACGATATATTCATGAACCTTAACGAGCTCGAGTTCTCGGCTACGAATCAGGACGAGCTACTTAGGAGAGGATTCGAGCCAGGAGAATTCTTCGAGGCTAAGGGCTGCGGAGAGATCGCTGAAAAGTATCTCGAATCCGTGGAGAAGTTCCACTACTGCACGGTTCTATTCAAGGATAAGGCTCAGATGAGGAGGAGGTTTATCAGGATGGCAATGAATCACCCCGAATTTTACGCGGTTACAAGAGATGGTACACTTCTGTGCGGCTGCGTCGAGTGCTCGAGTGGAGAACTCGACCACCTACTCTCTCTGCTCGACAGAAAGGGTGTGTATGAACGCTCAATTTTCGAAAGCGATGGCCTTTACGTAGTGGAGTTCTCTCCCGAGGAGGCAGAGAGGTTGAGTGAAGTTTTAAAAGCTGAGGGTTTCAGGGTGAGCATAGTCGAGAGGTATCCAACTGCGAGCAGGGTGGTCGTGGAAAGAGCACCCCTCTAAAACTGGAAAGGTTTGGGAACATGAAACGGGAGGAGATTGAGAACAGGCTTAAAAAGTACCTTGAGAGGGACAGGAGCGGAATAAGGAAGGAACTATTGAAGGTACTGCTCGAAGGAGAGAAGTACACGACCGACGAGATATACGCGAAGCTGAAGGAAAGAGTCAGCACGAGCAATATAAACAAAAGAGGGGTCTCTGCAATGGTTGGACTGATGTGTGCGAGGCTTGGAATACTCAAAACCGAACTCGGGGAGAAGAACAGGTACTACATAAAGCCCGAGTACGCTGACCTCGTGAGAGAGGCAGTGGAGAAATTTTGAAATCCTGAAGTTCAGACTCTGGTTTTGTCGAATTTTTGCAAAAATTCTTGAATTGTAAAGTATTAACTTCAGAACAATTTTAAAAATCTTTTTACTCGACGCCCCTATCAAATCCCAAAACCGGCTCGTTGTGCCGGATGGAGCGTTGCAGATAAAGGAACGGTTTGGGATTCAGTCACCTCGGATAGTAGAAAAGGGGTGTCACTGATGCACAGATCCCGGGAGTTTGCACTAGACGTGGTAAGAGACAGTAATGTCCTCGGACTCTGGAGTGCGGTAAAGAACCCCATCGCAAAAATTTACGAGAGAAAACTCGAGAGAGAAGTAAAGGCCGGAAAGATTCCAGAACACGTTGCGATAATTATGGACGGGAACAGGAGGTTTGCAAGAAGTAGGGGGCTCCCACCAAATGCGGGACACGTTTTCGGGACGAGAAAGGCTGAGGATGTGCTGAACTGGTGCTGGGAGCTCGGAATAAGGAACGTGACCGTTTACGCCTTCTCGACCGAGAACTTCAACAGGAGCGAGGAGGAGAAAAGGAACATATTCAACCTCGTAGCGAGGGAGTTTGAAAGGCTGTCTAAAGATAGGAGAATTCACAGGAACAGGGTTAGGGTTAGGGTCGTTGGCAGAAAGGAGCTTCTGCCAGATTATGTAAGGAAAGCTATTAAGTTGGTGGAGGAAGCGACGAGAAGCTACAGTAACATCCAGCTGAATGTTGCCTTGGCTTACGGCGGGAGGCAGGAGATAGTTGATGCTGTTAAAGCAATACTGAGGGACGTGAAGGAAGGGAAACTGTCCAGCAGAGAAATAGACGAGAGAATTGTGGAGAAGTACCTGTACGGAGATGGAAGGTACTCGAAAGTTGACCTGCTCATAAGGACTGGGGGAGAACAGAGACTCTCGAACTTTCTTACTTGGCAAACTGCAAACAGCGTTGCTTGCTTTCTTGATGTTTACTGGCCCGAGTTCAGGAAGATAGACTTGCTGAGAGCCATAAGACTGTGGCAGTCAAAGGTTTTGAGGGTTTAAAACAACGATGATTAAAATTTAGGAACTCGCGGAAGTCAGGGAGGATATCACAACGGCCAGAACTATCGCGAGAGCACCAAGGTACTGCAGGGGCGTGAGAACCTCTCCAAGCGTTAGAGCCGAGAAGATGTGAGAGAAAACCCCCTCCATCGAAAAGATTACGGCCGCGTCAGTGGGCATAGTGACACTTTGGAGTCTGTTCTGTAAGATTCTGGCTATCACCGTCGCAAATATGGCTGTGATGGCAAGGGAGAAGATGACAATCCCGTTAATGACTGGGTGGAGTATGGCACCCTCCTTAAGTGAAAAGGGCAGGGAAAGAATCGCAACGGCCACTATCTGCCAGAAAGCAAGACTATCGGGATCGCAGAGTCTCGAGTGATGACTTATCATTGATATCTCCGCTGCAAAGGCAAACGCACATCCGAGGAGGAGAGCGTCCCCGATTTCGGCTGAAACGTCCAATCCCGAGCTTGAGCTCAGTAGAATCATGCCCGATAGAGCAAGCATCGTGCAGAAAACATCCTTATTTCTGATTTTCGTTCTGTAGAGTACCCAGCTCACGATGGGGGTTAGTACAACATACAGAGAGGTTATGAAGCCCGCATTCGTTGCCGTCGTGACTTTGAGACCGAGGGTTTGAAGGGAGTAACCGAGGAAAACAACACTTCCTATCCTGAATCCCTCTCGAAAGCTCGCTTTAACCTTCCAGATGAACTGCCGTACGTGCGATGCGGAAAGAAGGACAAAGATGGCTGAGGAGAGGAAAAATCTCAGGGCGTTGAAAGTGAAGGGAGGAACGTAGTTCAAAGCCACCTTCACGACTGGAAAAGTTGCGCCCCAGACGAGAGCGACGAACAGCAAACCGGCATCGGCTTTAAGTCTCTCCCTCCCTTTACGGTAACTCTCACGCCCGCCCTTACGAGACACGAACTGCGGAGCTGCTGGAAATTTATAAAGGGAGCGTAAAGGTTTGAGAGAATGACTCTCATTGTCTCATCTGTTATCTCATCCTCGGAGAGAGCTCGTAGTTTATCCCGGGAACGAATCCCGTGTCCCTCCAGTATTTCCTCTGCACTTTCTGGAAAATTCTTGAAATAGGTATGTTCGCACAGCAAGCGTCATCGCACTGCCCGCAGTTCACGCAGCTGTCTGCTACGTGGAGCATTCTGAAGATCAGGAACTGCGGAGGAGGTGGCACTTCTCCTCTTCCGATGCCTTTGACCATGCATACGTCCTCGCATATGCATATGGGGCACTCGTAAACGCAGCCCATGCACTTCATGCACCTTTCGAAGTAAGACGTTATTTTCAGATTTTCATCACTGTTGCTTCCGTCGTAGGAATCAAGGAGCCTTTCTACCCTTTCAAGCTCTTCTATACAGCTCTTTAGGAGTTTCAAGAACTCTTCCGGTTCTAGGACTCTGGCATCTTCGAGTTCCTCGAACCTTGAAAGGACTTTCCTCACATCCATCTTCCCGTCTTTCCCGTCAGCCTCGCAAACGTACTTTTTCATGAATACTAGTACGATTTTACCATTGCTTTCAGCTTCAACCTCGAAAAGAAAGACGTCGAAATCGGAGAACCTGACGCAGCAGTAATCTCTTCTCTTGCAGCTCTCGGGGGAGTAAACTCCTATCAGCACGAGTTTTTCTCTTTCGAGTTGATTTCTCTTGCACAGTTCTACTATCGCTCTCGCGTCACAAGGACGACATAAGACGACTTTTTGATCGTTCAAACCAAATGTACGGAGTTCGTAGAGAAACTTCGCTATGTTCGGGTTTCCCGAAAAATCGAACTTCAGAGCTTCTCCTTTCACGATACTGGCAGTGTAGCCATCTGTGGAAGTTACAACTTCGAAACCCGACAGGGCTTTCCTGAGAAGGCTGACAGTCTTGCACTCTCCACTTACGCCTTCGTACCTCACGCACTTCATGCTTTTCAGCCACCTCTCGAAGAGCTCTATAATGCTGTTAATTCCGGTGTTGTTAACGTTGCTGATGCTACTCACTTTCCACCACCTCCACCCTCGCTGCACACACCTTCAGCTCCGGAATTCCGGATAAGGGATCCAGAGCGTCTGAGGTCAGGGCGTTTGCGGGGTTTTCGGAGAAGTGGAACGGCAGGAAGATTACACCCTCCTTTATCCCCCCGACAACGACCTTAGCCTTTATCTCTCCCCTCCTCGTCACGACCCTCACGACCTCGCCCCTCTTAACTCCGAGCCTTTCAGAGTCTCTCTCGCTGATCTCCACGAATGTCGAGTTGACCTCCTCTGCAAGAGAGTTGCATTTCCTGCTCATGGTGCCGGTGTGGAAGTGGAAGGCAACTCTTCCGGTCGTCAAGATGAAGGGATAGCATTCGTCGGGCTTTTCGGCCGGGGCCCTGTATTCTACCTTAAACAGCCTCGCCTTTCCGTTTGGAGTCGAAAATCCGTTTGAATAAAGAATTTTTCCTCCCCAGAACGCCTCCCCACTGTCTATTTTTTCTCCCAGCCCTCTGTACTGCCTTACAACCTTCTCTATCTCTGAGAAGACCTCTGCTGGCGTTGAAGGGAAGTTGAAGCCAAGAAACCGGGAAACCTCGCTTATAAATTCAAGGTCCGATGGGAAATTAGTGTTCACGAACTTCCTTATTCTCTGGACCCTCCTCTCCGTGTTTGTGAAAGTTCCCTCTTTCTCTGCCCAGCTCGCTACCGGCACGAAGAGGTCAGCAAACTCTGCTGTCTCTGTGAAAAAGATGTCTTGGACTGCAAGAAAATCTAAGCTTGACAGCTTCTTTCTCACCTTGTTGCAGTTCGCTTCCGAAACTGCCGGATTCTCTCCCATGATGTACATAGCCTCGATCTCTTTGGAATTGAACATCTCTGGCAGTGTTAAACCTTTTTCTCCGCTGATTTCTGCTTTCCACAGCTCTCCGAACCTTTTAGCGTTCTCCTCGTTCACCCTTGCATAACCGGGGAAGAACTCTGGCAGAGCCCCCATGTCACACGCTCCCTGAACGTTGTTCTGCCCTCTAAGCGGGAAGATTCCACAGCCCTCTCTGCCAACGTTTCCTGTAATAAGTGCGAGATTAGCTAAGGCTGTAACCCCATCCGTGCCCGAGGAGAACTGAGTTAGGCCCATGCAGTAGACGAAAGCCGCCCTCTGAGAAACTAGCTCCGCTACCCTCTCTATGGCCTCTCGTTTGACTCCACACGTCTTCGAAAGATCGTCAATGTTTAGCGCAGAAACGAACGAGAGAAAATCTTCAAAGCCCGACACGTTTCTGCTCAGAAACTCCTCGTCGTATAACCCTCTTTCGACAACCACCTTTGCAATGGCGTTCAGCAGAGCCACGTTAGTTCCGGGGTAGAGCTGGAGGTGTAGATCTGCGTTTCTTGTAGTCGCGTTTCTTCTTGGATCGGCAACTATGAGCTTTGCTCCTCTGTCCTTTGCCGTCAGAATTCTGGTGGCTACGATAGGGTGCTGCTCGAACGTGTTCGAGCCCACGACAAAGATGCAATCAGCCTTTGCTATGTCGTCTATCGGGTTCGTCATAGCTCCAGAGCCGAGGGAGCGCGAGAGGGCGGAAACTGTCGGAGCGTGGCAGAGCCTCGCACAGTGGTCGACATTGTTCGAGCCGAGCATCCTACAGAGCTTCTGCATCAGATAGTTCTCCTCGTTCGTGCACTTTGCGGAGGATACAAAGCCGAAACTTGAATCTTTTCTACGTCTTCTCAACTCTCTGGCGAGAACTTCAGCTGCCTTTCTCCAGCTCACCTCTACGAACTTCTCTCCTCTTCTGATCATGGGGGATTTGGGCCTATCCTTTAGAGCTTCGAGGAGCTGGTTGAGATACCTGCCTTTAATGCAGAGCTTTCCGGCGTTTACAGGATTGCTTTTGTCCGGACTAATGAGATATCTGCCGTTAATCTCGCAAACAGTAATTCCACAGCCGCACCCGCAGTATGGGCAGAGAGTTCTAACGAAACGGATGGAGTTCATTAAACACGGTTGGGTCTTGGTATTAATTTTGTTTTCGAGTTTCCCGAATTTGGTGAAATTTTTATCCTTATGTTCTCCTTCAGTTTCTTAAAGTACTCTGCTTTCCTCCTCATACCCTCGGTTATCTCGTCTCTAAAGTCCCCCCGGAGCTCGTCGCAGAACTCCGTGAGTTTCTTCGATCATTTCCTTGGGCAATCTGACTGATGTGGTACCATCTTCACGATTACACCCCCTATTACGAAGTGTATACTCGAATATACTCGAACTTGCTGATAGTGTCGAGGACAACATTTAAATACCCACCGGGAACTGGTTACTTTGCCGACGGTCATAGGGTTCGGGGAAACACCCGGACTCATTCCGAACCCGGAAGTTAAGCCCGATCCCGTTCCGCGTTGTACTGTGTTCCGAGAGGGCACGGGAAGCGCGGAAACTGTCGGCTTCCCTTCCCATTATCTAACTTATCCACATTGTTGTGAGAGTCAAAAATCATACTGTCCTGTTTTTTCCTTGGCTAACTTGTACAACTTGCACTCTGAGAACATTGATATATTTTTTCATAAGTAAAAATAAATTTAAAACCTGTAGGCTTCGATTATCTCCTCGAAAGCATTGAGAACAGTTTTCAGGTCGTCCTTTGGAACTAGGTACGTCGAGAGCTTGAAGTGCCTCGTTAACCCCGGCTTAATTCCGTGAATTCTCCTCTTCTTGAGCTCCTTGTAAAGGAAGTACCTGCCCTTCTTCACTTTCCTTGAAATCTCGTAGAGTATTTCGGACTCAAAGAACATCAGGTCGTGGTTGTGAGGCCTCTCTCCAAGCTGAACTATGCCAAGCTTCTCCATCTCTTCAGCAAACCACCTCGCCTTCTCGACCTCCTCGTCCCACCTCTTAACCCTCTCCTTCACGTGGTCGAAGGAAGCCATTAGCGTTAACAGGGGTACACCTCTCGCAGTGCAGCCGAGAAACTCGACCTCCTTCCCCTTCTTGTACTTCGACCACTTCGCAACGACCTTAGTGTAATCGCTGGAAAAGCAAAGGACCCCTACAGGTCCGGCAGACGCCATGGACTTGTGACCGCTCGCCACGATGAAGTCCGCTCCGAGCTCTGCCATGCTAATGGGCATCCTTCCGGCTGAGTAGGCACAGTTGAGCAGGAGAGGTACGCCCTCTTTTCTGCACGCCTCGCTCACCTTCTTTGCGTCCGGCAAATTTCCGTAGTTTCCGTCCGGGTAAGTAAGGACAGCAAGCAGAATATCGTTTCTACCCTCCAGAATCTCTCTGTACTTCTCCTCGTTTATCCTGTACTCCGGGTAGCCTGAGTTTTCGACTTCTATCACGTTCAATCCAGCTCTCTCAGCTGCGAGGAGGGTGGAGTAGTGAGCGTTCGAGTCAACAACGACGCACTTCTTGTCCGGATTCGCCTTTGCGAGTGCGTGCATAACTGCAAACTTCCCTTCCCTCGCTCCAGTTGTCAACCTTACTTCGTCGCAGTCGAAGAACTCCTTTAGCTCCTCCACGAATTTGTTTACTGGAGGTTTCGTTATTTCCTCCAGCTTTCCCGTGCAGTAGTCGCATATGCTGTAACCGTCACCCCACTCGAGTAAGACCTTCTTTGCATCCTCTGTTAGCTTTCCTCCGGTCTGGAGGGGGTCTATGTTTATGAAATCCTTCACCTGCCTTTCGAAGAACATGAAACGAGCTGGACTTCGCGTTATTTTTCTCTTTTCTTGCGTTTAATGACTAACTTTTCGATGACTAACCGTTTGTAACTTTCGCGCTTGTAGCCTTTGGTTGTTTTCCGTTATTGCCTACTTTAGCCTTTATCGTAACAAATCGCGCGGTCAGGAGTTTTACCGTCAGGAATCGTGAACATGGTGGGGGTAGAAGAACATTAAAGGAACACAGAACATAGGACAATTCAAATCGCCAAATCGTCAAAATTTCAAAATGGGTAAGAAAAAGTATATAACCATCTGGAAGTCTCATCGAGTAATGCTCACCGCAGGAGACGTGATGAATAAAAACGTGATATACGCGGAGTTGCCGGGCAGGAGAGAGAATGTTCTCGAGCTGTTCAAGAAGTACGGAATATCTGCCGTGCCCGTGGTTAAGGACGGAAGGCTTGCCGGGATAATAACGAGGAAGGACATCCTCAGGAAGGTTGAGGAGGATCAGATAGCTCTCCTCATGACTCCCGAGCCGGTTACTGTAAAGGTTGACGAACCGCTCAAGAAAGTTGTCGAGATTCTCGTTTCCACGCCCTTCAGAAGGCTCCCAGTTCTCGACGGCGATAGGCTTGCGGGGATTATAACTGTGAGGGACATAGTTGCGAAGATAGCCGAGATGGGAATAGATAAGCCCGTGAAGGATTATGTGACTCCAAAAGCGGTCTGCGTATGGGATGAGACGCCCCTAAACATAGTCGGAGAGATAATGAGGATAAGCAACTCTGAACTTTGTCCAGTTCTCAATTCCTCTGCTGAGCTGTGCGGGATCGTTGACGAGAAGATAATGCTCACGGAGACGCTTATAGAGGACTTCATAGAGCAGACTCACTATTCCTCTTCAAGCGACACGGATGATGCTTGGACTTGGGACAGCATAAGAGACTTTACAGTCAAGTACTTTGAGGTAAGCGTTGTGAAACTGCCAAAGGAACCGGTCAGAAACTACATGAGAGAAGCTGCACATGTCTATCCTCACACCTCGGTAAGCAAGTGTGCGAGGGAGATGGTCAGGAAGGACATAGACCACATGCCTGTATTAGATGCTGAGAACAGGCTTGCCGGCTTGGTTCACGACAAGGACCTGATAAGGGTTCTGCTCGAGTAGGGTTAAGTTTTATTTTCCTCTAGGTTAGAATATCGACGAGCGGGGGTTGCCGAGCCAGGAAAAGGCGCAGGGCTTAAGACCCTGTCCCGAAGGGGTCCGCGGGTTCAAATCCCGCCCCCCGCACTGTTTTGAGGTTTTGCACCAGTACAATGAATTTATGCAG